>Ga0209724_1000050_pt1 | contig 188627 bp, 176 predicted proteins | sample grotaG_FD_184143 | JGI IMG/M metagenome (GOLD analysis project Ga0209724, IMG submission 184143) | Glacier valley bacterial and archeal communities from Borup Fiord, Nunavut, Canada, to study Microbial Dark Matter (Phase II) -... | ecosystem: Environmental > Aquatic > Freshwater > Ice >...
TCGCAGGCTTCCGATACGGACATGGGGGCACTCGCCACGTCGGGGATCAGCCTCATCGTGGCGCGCGATGGCGTGGTGGTGGGGATCATGAGGTATTCGCCGGCCGACGTGGGCTGGAACTCGGTCGGCTCCGGCAGCGACTCGCAGGACTTCTACGCCACACAGCTGGCCGCCCCGTGGATCTCGTGCCCGGGCGTCGACGGCAACGACGCCTACTCCCCCACCAGCTCCGACCTAGAGCAGGGCACCTACGACGTGTTCGCGATTGCCCGCGTCTTTTCCACCCCGGAGTCGGTGGCCCTCCACCAAACACTCCCAGGGCCGCAGTCGGGGTGGGGCTTCGACACCGACAATCTCGACCCCAACGCGGTCTACCTGCCGGGCTCCTGGGACTGCGCGCAGGCCGTCGCGGGAGGGCAGCCCCCGCGCGCATGCCTGCCCGACTACACCAACGCCGCGGCCTACGACCCTGCCACCTCGGAGGTGACGGTGCTCTATTACCCCTCCAGTGTGGTCGAGGAGTTCAGTGAGGTGCTCGTGAGCCAGCCGCTCGCGATCGCGATCCCCGGCGCCGACGCGCTCCCACCGAGCTGGACCGGCACCGGCACCGAGCTCGCGGTCTTCGACTCGATCGACGACTTCACCTGCGGGGCGAGCGCGGGCGGCAACGCGTTGTGGCAGGGACCCAGACAGGGCATCTTCACCTCGTTGTCCGCGGCGAGTGCGGGACCCCTTACGGATGCCGGCCAGTCCCCCGCACTGGTCTTGGCGGGGGACGTTCCCGACGACTCACGGGTAGATCTCGTCGAGGGAGCTCGCATCGTCTACCTCGAGGACTCAACGCTCACGGACCCTGACTCAGGCTTGAATAGCTTTGTCCAGACCGTCGTTGGCTGGTCGCCCGTGAGCGCCGCGGCTCCGTTCACCACCGACCGGTTCGCGGGTCCCCAGACGGTGTCGCTCACCTCGGAACCGATGAACGCGTGCCCCGGCGTCGACCCCGACACCGCCACCTATACGTGGTCGCGCACACTGGTGGGCACGTGGCGCGTCGTGGCTCCCGATGGCACCGTGACATCGGTGGATGTCGGCGGCCCCCTGACGTACTGGGGTACGGGCGGCTAACGTCGCATGACGGGCGTTTCAGCAAGACTCAACGGAGAGAGGAGGAACCTGTGACGGAGAAAAGCCTGCGAGCAACCCTCGCCCTGCTGCTCCACGACAACGAGAAGCCGCACGCCTCCCTCAGCGCCGATGCCGAACGAGCAATCTGCAAGCGCGTCGCGACGCGTTGGGCAGCCCGCATTGGCGCCCTCGCGCTCGTCGGCGGCCTGGGAGCGTTCGCCGTCACGGGAGCCATCGGCGGCGAGAGAAACGACGCAGCCCCTAGCCCAAGCCCCTCGCTCGCGGTGGACGTCGCGACGTTCTCCTTCGAGGGCGGCCCCGAGTTCATGCCCGCCTCGGCAAGCTTTCGCTGCGGGGATCCCGCGCCCGCCGCCCTCCCCGAGGCCAGCGGCCTTGAACTCATCCTGTCGGCGCCGCAGGACCCACAGGACGAGGACGCGGGCGGATGGGGAGGCGGCCAACCCATGCTCGGCGAGATCGTGAGAACCACCGCGACCCGGCTTGGCACGGTCTCTACGTCGGGCATCGACTACCTCGTGGTGAAGCGCGGCGTGATCGTCGGCATGCTCGACGGCGCGGGCCCCGTGCTGGACCTGACGTTCGGCGGCCTGGAGGCCTCCACCTCATTCGCCTGGCCCTTGAGCACCTGGGTGCACTGCCCAAGTGAGCCGAACCAAGCAACCGAGGGCATCGAGCCCGGGGCCTACGCCGTGATCGCCGTCGCGCGGGTGTTCTCGACCCCCGAGTCGGTTGCCCTCTCCCAGGTATTCGGCGATGCCTGGAGCGCGTCGAACCTCGACCCCACGCGCCTCGACGACGACCCCAGCGCGATCTACCTCCCGGGGTCGTGGGACTGCTCGCGCGCGATCGCAGGCGGCGACCCCCCTCGCGCATGTCTATCCGACGTCATGCCCCAGGCCGTGGTCGACGCCGAGGCACGCACGATTTCCCTGTTCTACGACGTCAAGGACCTAGCCGAGGGGATCGACGCGACGCTCGTGAGCGAACCCATCGCCGTCGAACTGGCCGACCCGCGCACGACCGGAAGCATCGCCGATACCGACTTCGCGTCGATCGGCCGCTTCGACGATCTAGGGGACTTCACGTGCGGCGCGACGGGGTGGATCGAGACGCCCACGGACGTCGCCTATCAGGTGGTGCCCGAGCTCGCGGGAGAGATCCTCGGAATGTCCGAAGTGGGTGGCGCCATTCCCGGAACGGTCTTCATTCAGGGGGCACCCGACGGCACGCTCGTCGAGTTGCTTCCCGGTGCACGGCTCTTCTTCTTGACGCAATCCGATGTCGAGGTGTCGGACGGCGAGGAGTTCACAGTGGCGACCGTCGACACCGTGGTGGGTTCCTCGACGGTCACCGCGGAAACCGGGGTCGTCTCCGATCGCTACGCCGGGCCACAGCCCGTGTCGTTCGTCGCAAGCGTGGCGACCCCGTGCCCCGACCGCGACGGGCCTCTTTTGCTTCGAGGCACCCACATCGCGTTCGCTGGCACGTGGCGCGTGACCACACCCGACGGCAAAGTGTCTGTCGTGGACTCGTTAGTGGACACAGGGTTCTACTAGGAGCCGGCCGCCGCCAACTCTTCGCACGGCATCAGAACGCGCCCCGCGCCCCAACACTTTCACCCTCGCCGCGCGTAGAGGTGGCCGTACCGGTTGAAAGGAGGTCGCGATGAGTCACTGGGATGCTCACCTGAGCACGCTCGTCGAGCACCGCTATCCCGCGCTCGTCGCGTATGCGCGGATGCTCACGGGCGGCGACCTGCCCGCCGCCGAGGACATCGTCCAAGACGCCATCGTCAAGTCGTTCGCGCGGACCAGGGGCTTCGCCGACCAACACCACGCGGAGAACTATGTGCGCCGCGCGATCATGTCGGCGTTCATCGACACGCACCGCACGCGGACCCGCCTGCTGCGCGCCTACTCGCGGTCCGTCGAGCGCGACGCGATTCAGGGGCCCGAGGCCGCCGTCGGCGCGTCCACGGATGTCGAGAGGGCCCTCGCCACGTTCGCTCCTCGTGAGCGCGCGTGCGCGGTCCTCAGGTTCTACGACGACCTCACCGTGGCGCAGATCGCGGCCCAGCTGGGCATCGCCGACGGCACCGTCAAGCGCTATTTGTCCGACGCCTCCGCGCACCTGGCGGCGATCTTGGGCGCCGATGCCTCATCCCCCGATTTCGATGCGGCGGACCGCGAGGTCGTCACCGTCTCTTCCCACCGTAAGGAGTTGTCATGACCACCCTCCACGACCTCGTCCGCGAATCCGCCTCGACTCAGGAGCGCGACCTTGCGGGCATCGGCCGCCCCTCGCTCCACGGCAGGGCGCACCGCAAGCGTGTGGTGCGCCACGCACGCGTCGCCGCGGGGGCAACGGTGGGTGCGGGGGCCCTCGCCTTCGGCGCCGTGCTCGCGGTGCCCGCGCCGTGGCCCCATGACTCCACCGCGATCGGCACCGTCACGCCCGGGGGCATGGCCGCTTTGCCGCTCGCGGCGGACGGCTCCCTGATGACGAGCATTCCGGCGAACACCGTGGTGGTAGACGTCTACCTCGACGCGATGTGCCCCTTCTGCGCGATGTTTGCCACCACGACGGAGCCGGGCCTGCGCGCGATCGACGGCGCGACGGTGGTCTACCACCCTGTGTCGATCCTCGACCAGCTCTCGTCCGACGGCTCCTATTCGACGCGCGCGGCATCGGCGATCCAGGAGGTGGCCGCGGGTTCGCCCGGTCAGCTGGGGGCATTCCTCGACCAACTGTGGGAGCACCAGCCACCCGAGACCTCGGGGACGCTCACCGACGCGGAGTTGACGCAGCTGGCCCTTGATGCGGGAGTGCCGATCGACGTCGCGAGCCTGTTCAGCCAGCATCGCTACGCCGACGCGGTCGCTCAGGCGACAGAGGCGGCCACTGCGGCTGGGATACAGGGAACTCCCACGGTCTACGTCGACGGAGTCGCTTTCGAGGTGACGCTTCAAAGCGACTGGGACGGGCTCGCGGTGCAGGTCCAGGCCGCCGTCGAGGCGCGACAGCTGATCAACCTGCCGAGCGCAGCCGCGTCTCCAACCCCCACTCCCTAGGTCCGGCCCCAACGTTTCGCGACCCCTGTGGCGTGGACATCACATGGGCCACACTGGGGGAACGATGACACGCTGGGACGATCACCTCGCCGCACTGCTCGACGAGAGGTACCCGGCGCTTGTGTCGTACGCACGCATGCTCACCCAGGGCGACCTCGCAGCGGCCGAGGACCTGGTCCACGACGCGCTCATCAAGGTGTTCGTGCGCACGTCGCGATTCGCGTCGCCGGGCCATGCCGAGGGCTACGTGCGCCGCGCGATCGTGAGCGTCTTCATCGATGGCACCAGGTCGACCACACGCCGGCGGCGCGCGTACGCCCGCTCCGTCACCCCGCTGTCGACGCCAGGACCCGAGGCCTCAGTGGGCCTCGCGACAGACGTCGAGAAGGCGCTCGCCGAGCTCCCACCCCGCGAGAGAGCCTGCATCGTGCTGCGCTACTTCGACGACCTCACGGTGCCGCAGGTCGCCAGGCACCTCGGTATCGCCGACGGCACGGCCAAGCGCTACCTGGCCGACGCGTCGGCCCGCCTGGCCGTAGCCCTCGGCACGGACACACCCGATATCGACGCCCCACCCGCGGTGCGGGTCGAGGCCCCAAGGAGGTCCAAGTGAACACCACGCTCGAAGCACTTCTTCACGACGCTCTGGCCCAGTCGGAGCGGTCTCACGCGGCCCTCACGGCACCGCCGGTGCGCTCCACGATCGCCCGCAAGCGCGTGGTGCGCAGGGCGGCCGTGTCGTCGGCCGCGACCGTGGGCGCGGTGGGAATCGGGGTGGGCGGCTACGCGATCTCTACCGGCTTCGCGCCTGCGGTGGCTCCCGCCGGGGGGTCCTCGGCGTCGCCCTCGAACTCTGTGTCACCCTCGAGTTTCGTGACGCGCTTGAGCCCTCCGTCACCGACGCCCAGCGCATCTCCCTCGCCCATGCCCACCGCATCTGCCGCCTCGCGGATGGCCTTCTGCCAAGAATTGCCGTTGGTCACCGCGTGGACCGAAGCCGCGGGAAGCCCCGCCACGACAATGGTGTCTACCGGCGGGCCCTCCACCGCCGACGAGCTCGCTAGCTTCGGTTGCCGAGTGCGGAACACCACCGTGCCTCACCCCATGGGCGTGCTGTCAATCACCTTCACCTTCGGAAACGCGGCCAGCGTCGTCGTGCCCAGAGAAAAGTGCGTCGACGACAACGGGACAATGACTTTCGAAACGATCAGGCCTACCGATCCGTCCGAAGCTGAGAGGAGGGGCATCGCGTGCCTCGACGACGCACTGGTGATGGTGGAAGAGGCGATTGAACCCACGGGAGACTTCACGCTCACCGATGCTCAGATCAAGGCGTACGCCGAGGCCTCGGTCGCGATGGCCGAACAGGCGCGATCGCTCACGCCGTAATAGCCGGTCCGGCCTGAGTCAGTCACTCAACTGCGTGACCGTCGCGGCGCGCAGGCCCACGGCGCGGGCCGCCTGCATCGAGACGTGCTCCACCAGCGCCTGATGGAGGTATTCGCCGATACCCGGCTTGATGATGTGCGTCGAAGGCGTGGCTCGCTCCGTCTCCCGCCATTCCCCCAACGGAAGTTGGGCAAGGGTGAACTTGCTCTGGGCGCCGGCCAAGGACCACCGCTCGCCCGAAACCTGCCATCCGATGGGATCGAGCGCGAGGTCGAAGAGATCGCCGGCGACAAACTCCACTGCGCCCGCACAGTCTCGTCCGATGTGGCTCAGCAACGCGAAAGCGTTGCGCGGCGAGACCCCAAAGCGTCGCGCCCACGCCTCGCGGACCTCGGAGCTATCAGGCAACAGCCCCTCAAGGAACGGCACGATGCGCGACGGCGCATATGACGGCGTGCCGAGCGGCATCGACAGCGACAGCGCCACTGCCTGCCCAGCGTCGGCCGCCGCATCGTACGCAAATGAGACCCGCACGCAAGCGCGCTCCCCGGATGGCCGACCCGAGCGTCGACAGTGAGGTGATTCCGCGCATCATGTGAGTTTCGATCAACATTCCGGGATGTTGGCTGCAGCCGACATCCTCGTCACCGTCGCGATCATCATTGTCGCGATGGTCGCGGTAATCGTCGCTCACGCCCTAGGGCGCGGCTCGCTGGCGTCAGCCAGTCTTGCGGCGGAACACCGTGGGGGCGTGGCTCGCACCGTTGCCGTGCAGGTTGGTGCCGCCGTTGCTGGGACCGCCGGCTGCACGGCCGCCAAAGCCGGAGCCACCAATGGCCTCGGCCATCAGCTCCTGGGCGTCGCCCTTTTCGGCTGCGGCAATGAACGCCGCGGCGTCCTCACCCTTCAGCATCTTGGCCAACTTGCCTTGGCTGAAGATGTGAACCTCTCCGTTGGGGCGGGTACGAAAATCAAATCCCTTGGGTCCACTCATAGCCCCATAGGACCACGCGCGGGGTCCACGTGCAAACGCGCCCCTCATGGAGGCGCGTTTCAGGCGCACCGCGAGCCCGTGGACCTAGCGCCCGCGCTCGTTGCCGCGCTTGTAGTTGCCCGTCACGCGCGCCATCACTTCTTGGGGATCGTTCACCTCTATGTCCCGCAGGAGCCGCGCCGCCGCGGCCTTGCGCAACACCGCTGCGGGGCGCCCATGGTGGGTGATCGCGACCTCGCCACTCTTGCGCTCCTGGAACACGAATCCCTCAGGCCCAGTCATGGACGCGTCCCACGTACGGCAGCCCGCCGCGGCATCGCTTGGTGGCCATTCCCATGGTCGCCACACTAGCGAGACTGCCTCGCCCATGTGAATCCGCGTGCCCGCAACCGCCCCCAACACAACCCTTTCGCGGCTCTGCTCGTAGTAGTCGCATGAGCATCCGGCAGGATGTGACGCAAAGGGGGAACGCGTGGCGAGGTGGCAGGGCTTCTATGACGAGCTCGCGGGGACGCGGTATTCGTCGCTGCTCGCGTATGCGATCGCCTTCACCGGCCAGCGCGCGACCGCAGAGGACCTGGTCCAGGAGGCCATGGTGAGGACGTTTTCCTCGCCGCGCAGGCTCTCGTCCACGCAGCACGCCGAGCACTATGTGCGCCGCGCGATCGCCTCGGTGTTCGTGGACGACAAGAGGCGCGAACAACTGTTCAGGCGTTCGGCCTCGCGCCTGGCCGATGCCGACGTCGCCCCCGACCGGGCGGCCCACGTCGACACCCGCGACGCTGTGACGGACGCCCTCGCGACCCTCACGCCCCAGGTGCGCGCATGCGTGGTGCTGCGCTACTACGACGACCTCACGGTCGCGCAGATCGCCGACCGTCTAGGGCTCGCGCTCGGAACCGTCAAGCGGTACCTGCACGACGGCGCCGCCACGATGCGCGACCACCTGGGCGCGGATCCGGATGCGGAACGCGTCGAGGTTTCCGTCACCCCACGAAGGGAGAAGTGAGATGCCCACCCTTCACGACCTGATGTCGGCGTCGATTGACGCGCGCGCCACCACGCTCGGGACGGCCGATGCCTCACACGTCGACTCAACGCGTGGCATGATCTCGCGGCAAAGGCTGCGCAACGCCGCAGTGGCGGGAGGAACGTCGGCGCTCGCACTAGGCGGACTGCTCGCTGCGGGCCTGACGCAAGCCTCACGCGCGGACAACGCCCCCGCGTCAACAGCGCCGTCATCGGAGGACGCGACCGCAGTAGCCCACGTGACCACGTCGGTCGAGGAGGCCGCCACCATGCGGAGCCGCCAGGTCTCGGGAGAGCTCTGGTGCGATCAGCAGATCCCCGAGCCACGGGCGAGCTCTGGCGGCTTCACCCAGGACATCACCGTGAGGCATAGCATCCTCTCCTCGCAGGCGGGCCCCTCGATCTCCACGCACGAGGGAGGCGCCGTCATCGCCTCGCTATCCTACGAAGGGCCCGACGCAAAACCAGCCTTCGTCATGCCAGCCTCGATGGTCATCGTGAAGGACGGCATCGTCGTCGGCCTGGCCACGGACGCCTCGGCGGCATCGACTCTCGCCCCCCTCACGTCCGGCGAAGAATGGACCACGAAGCCCGTTCCCAGTGACGTCTTCGGTTTCTCGACCACCTCGTGCCACTTCCCCTCCTACCCGCAGAGCACGGACGTCGTATGGGCCACGGGCGAGTACCAGGTCTACGTGATCTCCGAGGCGTACACGAGCGAGGCCGACGTGGCCGTGAGCGAGCTCGCCGATCAGGGGTACCGCTTCGCCCTGGACTCCGAGGGCGCGTGGGCGCCAGGCTCAATCGACTGTCAACGCGAAGGCGCGCCGAGCGTCGACTGGCCCACTCCCGTGCAGTGCTTCGACCCTCCACCCGCGGGGGTCACCATTGACTCCGCCACGGGAGAGGCGACACTTCCGTATCACTTGGCGAACTATGGCGGCGATCTGGACGTCACCCTCGTGTCCCAGCCGATTTCCGTAGTCCTCGACCAGGACATTCTCGTCGGCCCCGTTTCCTACTCCTCGGGAGCGGTACCTCCGTTGGCCTGCGGCGAGGGCAATGACGACCTGACGGGGGCCTTCGGGCGCGTTGTGCAATTCGTGGAGATGCCGACGCTGGACGACCTCGTCGCGGGACCGGCCGCCGCCCTGGCGGTCGACATCCGCTCGTCGGACGCAGGCCAGCAACGCGGCACCATTCACCTCGGAGAAGGCACCACCGCCTGGGTTGTCATGGGCGACACCCTGTCGGACTACTGGATCGCGGCAAGCGCCAAGCCAGTCATCACGCCGCAAGACATCCCGATCGACAGGCTCAAGGGATATCCCGACGTCACGCTTACGCTCGAGAACTACGCCGAATGCCCCACCGCCACCGAGGGCCAGTGGTCACTCACCACGGTCGACCCGTCCACCCTCTCGACAACCCTGGTCCTCCAAGGCGACTTCACCGTCGACTGGGAAGACGGCACCAGCACGACGGCGGATTGGATCACGCTGAGCGCACTCGAGCAGGGCTAGAGCCGGGATCGAGCCTCCAGCCCGCTCCGATTGTGCCCAGAAACCGGGCGGGCAGTGGTGGACCCGAGGACCCCCTTCACCGCGGGTTTCGCCACTCCACGCGCGTGAACTCTGTCCCTATTTGCCCTGGTATGCGCCTGTTTGATGTAATCAGTATCGGCGTTTTCCCCTACCAGGCACATTCCCTCGCCATAGGGACCAACATCCTGTAATGTGACATATGCCACACGTTACGGATCGTCAAGGCCGACGACCCGAGCGAGCCGCAGGTGCCGGAAGGCCACCGCGGCTACCAGTGATCAGAACATCGCTGAGGAGCAGCAGAAATGATCATAAATAGGGCAAGAAGCATGAGGACCGTGGCGATCGCCGCCGTTGGATTCCTCTTGGCAGGCTCAGGCCTAGCCGCCGCGTCTGCGACACCCGCAACAGCAACAGCGGCACCCACATCAGTGAAGTTCGCCCAGGCGTCTCTGTGCGTCCCGGTCGAGGGCGTGGAGTATCAGGCTGCGGTGTACGAAACTGTACGCCACGAAGCCGTCACGGAGATGGTCTACGGCCGCTACTCGTGGACGCCAGGCAGGCATGACAACGCTGAAGACACTCCCAACCTGACGGGCTCGACGCCAACTACGGATCCGAGCCACTGGCAGTTGAACCAGAAGCCTGACCCTAAGGATGATCCAGTCGGTTCGGCATTCAAGACGGGCCACGGCCAAAACGCGTCATGGTTCTTCTGGGTTGGCAGCCAGAGGGTGATCACGGAAGCGTACGACGAGCAGGTTCTCGTCTCGCCAGAGGTCGCAGCCGTCGAAGCCGTGTACTGCGAGTGGTACACGTGGGACACCGGGTCATGGACCCCCACCGCAACCAACGCGAATGACGTGACCTGGCCCCAGAGCCTCGTAGGCGCCGGCCAGATCGCTCCCACCGCGTGTGAGACCACCTACCAGCAGGACCTCTACCGGGGAACCCGCGCACAGATCGATGCGGTCGTGGGCGACGGCATCCTGACGGGGCCCAACCCACCTGAGGATTCGGCATTGGTGCAGAAGTGGGACATGGTCTCCACCGAGTTGTGCCCGCCGGTATTGATCGAGGTCACTCCTGAGGTCATCACGACAGACCCCTGTGGTCCCGACAACGCGACCATCGTGGGCGTCGAGAACGAAGGGGTGATGTGGTCCACCACCGACGATCCCTACACGATCGTCGCCACACCCGCACCCGGCTACACCTTCGGTGAAGCACAGACCGAGTTCACGGTGGTCGAGAGTGGGGAGGCCTGCATCGTCGAGGTCGAAGCAGTGGCACCGTTCGCTGTTGGCCCGCCGCTGTGCGGAGCCAATAACGATGAGGTCACCATCACGGAAACCGACGGAGTGACCTACTCCGACACCGGATGGATCGAAGGCGAACGCACCATCACCGCAACGGCGAAGGCAGGCTATGCGCTCACCGGCACCGCGGAATGGACGTTCATCGACGCAGCGACCGAATGCCCGATCGAAATCACCGAGACCGCGGTAACCACTGAGGCCCCCACGGTTGTCGCAGTGTGCATGCCTAACAACGACACGGTGACCATCCCTGAAGTTGTCGGCGTGAATTACACCGACACCGGATGGGTTGACGGTCAGCGCACGATCACGGCTACCCCTGATGAGGGCTTCACCCTCCTCGGAGACACGACGTGGACGTTCGTTGATGTGCCGTCGGCCGCTTGTCCCGCAGTAGGACCGGTGTACTCGTTCCTCGCTGCAAACGAGCTCGCCTCGACCGGCACATCAAGCGACACACGCGGAATGCTGGCCCTGGCGATTTCCCTCCTCGCCACCGGCACGGTCCTCGTATCGCGAAAGGTGTTGAGCTAACACCTAGTGCCTAGGCCCCCCTCCTCCGCTTCGGTGGTGGAGGGGGGCTTCACTACGTCAGGCGCCCGCCGATGAGTGCCCGTCGATCAGCACCCGTGACTCGCCTACCCCCCGGGGCACCGGTTGAGGAACCCGTGACCTTGGGCCTACGCTGGGAACATGGTCAACGACGCCCATGTCCCAGGCGGGCACGTCCCCAGCCGCCACACCCTCGAGAATCTGCACACCGAGACGCGCACGTTCGCGCCCCTGGTGGGCATGGCCGCGCACGCCAACGCGACCGGATTCGAATACAAGAAGGCCAAGGCCGACAGTCTCGAATACTGGCGCGAGGCCGCGCTCCGTCTCGCGTGGAAGAAGCCCTTCACCGAGATCCTCGATTGGTCCGACGCCCCAGTGGCGCGCTGGTTCCATGACGGCACCCTCAACGCATGCGACAACGCGGTGGACCGCCACGTGCGCGAGGGCCGCGGCGATCGGGTCGCCTTCCACTTTGTGGGCGAGCCTGGCGACACCCAGACCCTCACGTACTCCGACATGCTCGACCGCGTCCAACGCGCGGCCAACGGGCTGCTGAGTCTCGGCATCGGCAAGGGCGATCGTGTCGCCATCTATTTGCCGCAAATCCCCGAAGCGGTGGTCGCGATGCTGGCCTGCGCGCGCATCGGCGCGATCCACTCGGTCATCTTTGGCGGCTTCAGCGCGGAGAGCCTGCGCCAACGCATCGACGACGCAGAGGCGAAGCTGGTGATTACGGCCGACGGCGGCAACAGGCGCGGGGCACACCTCGCCTTGAAGCCTTTGGTAGACGAGGCGCTCGGGAGCCACGGCGCCGGAACGATTCACCCCGGCCCCTGCGAGACCGTGACACACGTGCTCACCGTCAAGCGCACGGGCCAGGAAACCGCCTGGGTTGAGGGCCGCGACGTGTGGTGGCACGACGTGGTCGACCCGCAGCCCGCCGAACACGAGCCCGAATGGGTCGAGGCCGAACACCCGCTGTTCATCCTCTATACGTCGGGCACCACAGGCACGCCCAAGGGCCTGTTCCACACGACAGGCGGCTACCTCACGGGTGTCGCCCACACGCACCGCATCGTGTTCGACATCAAGCCGGAGACGGACGTGTATTGGTGCACAGCGGACGTCGGGTGGATCACGGGGCACAGTTACATCGTCTACGGGCCCATGATCAACGGCGCGACGCAGGTGCTCTACGAGGGCACCCCCAACACCCCGCATGAGGGCCGATGGTGGGAGATCATCCAGGAGTACAAGGTCACCATCCTGTACACCGCACCCACCGCGATTCGGACCTTCATGAAGTGGGGCCACGCGATCCCCGACAAATACGACCTCACGTCGCTGCGTCTGCTCGGCTCGGTGGGCGAACCCATTAACCCCGAGGCCTGGATGTGGTACCGCACGGTGATCGGCGGGGACCGCTGCCCCATCGTCGACACGTGGTGGCAGACCGAGACCGGCGCGATCCTCATCTCCCCCCTGCCCGGCGTCACGGCCACCAAGCCCGGCTCCGCCATGACCGCCATCCCCGGCATCGCGGTCGAGGTGGTGGACGATGCGGGCTCGCCCGTGAGCAACGGCGAGGGCGGCTACCTGGTGATCACCGAGCCGTGGCCGTCGATGCTGCGCGGCATCTGGGGCGACCCGCACCGCTACGCCTCGACGTACTGGAATCACTTTGACGGCATGTACTTTGCGGGCGACGGAGCCAAGAAGGATGTGGACGGCGACCTGTGGCTCATGGGCCGTGTTGACGACGTCATGAACGTCTCGGGCCACAGGCTCACGACCACCGAGATCGAGCACGCACTCGTGTCGCACCCGTGGGTGGCCGAGGCCGCCGTGGTGGGAGCCAACGACGAGATCACGGGCCAGGCGGTGGTCGCCTTTGTGATCGTCCGCTCCGACGCGGAGGGCATCCCCGAGGACGGCGAGGCCGTCACCACCGCGCTGCGCAATCACGTGCGCAAGCAGATTGGCCCACTCGCCAAGCCGCGCGACATCCTGGTGGTCGCCGAGGTCCCCAAGACGAGGTCCGGCAAGATCATGCGTCGCCTGCTGCGCGACGTGGCCGAGAACCGCCCGGTGGGCGACGTGACGACGCTCGCGGATTCAAGTGTGATGGACGCGATCAAGGCGGGGCTCGCCGCGGGCAGTGGGGACTAGCAGACTCACCGCGGGTAGCGGGGGACTAACCTAGGCCGATGAGCCCCGAGTCGCTAGGCGCCGCGCACTCCTCTCCCCCGCCGAGTAACCCCGCGCGGCTCACGTGGGCGGAGCTACCGGTTGGGGTTCGTGCACGCATCGGCGACCTGGCCGGAGCGCCAGTGATCTCGGCCGCGACCGCGACCACGGGCTTCAGCCCTGGCTTCGCAGGTGTGCTTGACCTCGAGGGCGGACGCAAGATCTTCGTGAAGGCCATGAGCGACGCGGATCACCCGCACTCAATCTGGCTCAACAGGCGCGAGGCGCCCGTGGTGCGCGCACTCCCTGCGGGCACCCCCGTGGCGCCGCTGCTGTGGGAGCACGACGCCGACGGCTGGCACCTGCTGGGATTCGAGGCGCTACCAGGCCCCGCGCTCGAACCCACATCGCCCGCAGACAGGGCCGCCGCGTGGGAACTCTACGGCAGAGTCGCCGCGATCGACGCGCGCCCCATCGTGGTCGACGGCTCTCCCCTCGAACGCTTCGAGGACGCGCTGGCCGACCTGTTTGATCGCTGGACCCGCCTCACCGACGCACCCGATGCCGTAGAGCGAGCTGCGATCCACGGCGACGACGCGGAGTGGATCCTGAGCCACGCGAACACCCTCAACGCGTGGGAGTCCGCTGCGGCACCGCACACCCGAGGCACAGCACTCGTGCACGCGGACCTGCGTCTCGACAACATGGTGCGCGGCGCGGACGGAAGGGCGGTCGCGGTCGACTGGCCCTGGGCGTGCATCGGCGCCCCGTGGCTCGATCTCATCTCGTCGTGCTGTGCGCTCGCCACCCACACGGGCATCCCTGCGCGAGACCTCTTCCGCTCACACCCCTTGGCGGAGGGCGTGAGCATCGAAGCCGAGCGCGCCGTAGTGTGCGTCATTGCCGGGTACTTCTGTCACGTCTCCACCGAGCCGGAGCCGCCGACGCTTCCCGGGCTGAGGGCGTTTCAACTGGCTCAGGCCGGACCTGCACTCACGTGGTTACGCTCCTTGGAGCACCCTGAGAGCTAGGCGCCCGCACCCGACGTCCGGTTGCCCGGGATCGATCACGCTCTGGTGCGCCGGCCTGGGTTGCCGAGGCAGCCGTGGTGGGCGACGTGACGACGCTCGCCGACTCGCCCGTGATGGACGCGCGATCAAGGAAGGCGTGGCCGCAGGCGCCGCAGACTAGGGCGGCGGCCGGCTACTTCTTCTTGCCGCCCGACTTTGACTTGGCCTTCTTGGAGTCGGACTTCTTGGTCTTCGCCTGCTTTGCGGCGGCCTTCTTCTTCGCCTTCTTGGTGGCTTTGTTCTTGTCTTTCTTCGCGTCCGCCTTCTTGGCCTTCTTCTTCGAATCCTTCTTGGGGTCCGCCTTCTTGCCGGATTTCTTCACGAGCTTCATGCCTTCTGGCACGTCCGCGGGAATCTCAGCCGCCGGCGGGGCAACGCCCGCCACGCCTGCGGTCGCCTTGGGCGCAAACCGGCCGTTGGCCGCTCGTGCAGGGCTGGCTTTGGTTGCCTCTGTCGTCATGAGTGGCGTCCCCTATCTGTGCAATCGTCGGAGCGCCTGCCCGCGCCAACGCGGGTGATCGCTACTTGATCGTAACCACGTACCGCCGGTGGACGCCGTCCTAGCCCACCTCCTCGACGCGCCGCACTCTCCCGCCTCGGAATCGGCTCCACACATCTAAGGCCCGTCATCGTTGCTTGCATGGCAAACTTCCCTTGTGACAATCGAGCGCGAAGACCCGGCCACGCCCGATGTCGTCGCGCTGCTCGAGCAGCACCTGGCTGTCACCAAGGACACGGCACCGCCCGAGTCCTGCCACGCTCTGGACGCGGAAGAGCTGCGCGCACCGCACATCACGTTCTTGGCGGCACGGGACAGCGATGGGACGCTGCTCGGCATGGGCGCACTCGCAGACCTGGGCTCCGCTCACGGCGAGATCAAGTCGATGCACACCGCCGCGGGGACGCGCGGGCGCGGCATTGCGACTGCCGTGCTGACGCGCCTAGTCGAAGTCGCGCGGGAGTCGGGCCACACGCGCGTCAGCCTTGAGACGGGCACGCAGGACTTCTTCGCACCCGCGCATCGGCTTTACGAGCGCCACGGCTTCACCGAATGTGGTCCATTCGGTTCGTACGTGCCGGACCCTCACTCGCGCTTTTACACGGTGAGCCTTTCCGGCGAACCGAGCTAGGCCGCGGCGACTCACGGAACCAGCGGCGAGCCCCACACCTCGGCGGGACTCACCGCGCACCGATCTCGTCGGTTAGCCCACCGAGGCTGGCGTCGCCTCGTAGAACAACGCATCGGCGTCCGACGCGCTCCCCACGACGATGAGGTCGACATCGCCCGTCACTGTCGAGGGCAAATACACCTCTTGGAAGAACTTGTATTCGGTACCCACCGACACCTCGGCGTCGTAGAGCGATCCATAGCCAGCGGCCTCAAGGGCGTCGACGTCGCAGTATCCGTAGTCGCTCTGGACCGCTCCACCCACGACTACCTCGAAGCTGGGGGTGTCGAAGAAGTCATTCGTGAAGGCATCCCCCGCAATCGAGGTGGGCGACATGGTGCCCACGATCGCAAAGCAACGCGCGCCGGCATCGTCGTCATACTCGTCGACCGACAGCGTCACAAGACCTTCGAAAGTGCCCTCCCACACGGTGCCGTCTTCCCCGAACCACGACGTGTCGTAAGTCCATGGCGTATCGATTGTCAGCGGGTTGGACGCGGCGCCGTTGCCGCTGCCAGGTTCGGGTGCGGGCTCGTCACTCGCCGCCTCGTCGTCGGCCTCGCCGGCGGCCGCGTCGTCCGACCCGGCCGTCTCGTCGGCGCTCATCACGGGAGCGGCCACGGCGTCGTCCCCTCCGGAGACCATCAGGCCAACGCCGGTGCCGATCGCGCCACCGATGAGCAGCGACACCACCCCGGTCACAGCGACGAGCCACCAGGGCGCCCCCGATCTCTTAGGCGCTACGGCGCCCTGCGCGACGGGCTTCGATGCGGCCGGCTGCGCCGCGCCTGCGTTTGCCGCGCCTCCCTTGGGCGCACGATGCTCGGTCCACGAACTCCCGTCCCAGTACCGAAGTTGTGTCGCGTCCTCTGGGTCGTCCTTCCACCCTGCTCCAGGCAATGCGGTGTCTTCTGTCATGGTCCATCTCTCCTCAAGGATGGCGCGGCGCCATTGCCACGTAGGACCAGAGTCCCACTTTCTCCCGTCTCGCACGTAGCCCGACGGTCCCAAATGGGAGGGGTCACGCGCGCACGCAGTCAACTCACGCGCACGCAGTCAACTCACGCGCACGCAGTCAACTCACACCGCGGCTCAGAGCCCAGCACCCTCGCGTGGAAAACTCACTAGCCTGGCGACATCGGGGCACTCCGTCACGCCGGACTGCAGCCGGGTAGGTCAATCCAGCAGTGAGTTCTTCACCGTCGGCGCCACACGAGGCGGCGGGATCAGGCAGCACCCGGCACCCAGCACCCGGCACCCGGCACCCAGCACCCAGCACCCTCGCTAGCGGACGAACCACACCACGATGGCGCCGGCGATGACTAGGCCCACCGCCCACACTGCGAGGTCCTCGTTGGCCAACTTGCTTCTCCAACCCGTCGGCCTTCGCTTCGCAGGCGCAGCAGGGGGCGGCTCGTTCACACCATCCTGCGCGTCATCGTTCTCACTCACCAGCGGACCTCATTCCTTGCCGCGTGTGCCACTCGATGCGGCTCACCCCGTGGGTTCCAGCATAGGTTCCGACCCCACCCGCAGACCCCACTTCCAGACCCCGCGCCGTCCCGCAGCAGAGTCCCGCATGGAATACCCGAGGCCCGTGCGGGTTTCCATCACCATGCCCCTACATCACACGCACTTCGACACCATCGTGATCGGCGGCGGCCAGGCCGGCCCGTCCCTCGCGTCCAAGCTCGATGCCCGCGGCGAGAAGGTGGCCGTGTTCCAGGAGGGCCCCTTTGGCGGCACGTGCCTCAATGACGGCTGCCGTCCCACCAAGGCCCTGCGCGCGTCGGCACACGTAGCCCACGTCGCCCGCACCGCGGCCCCGTACGGAGTCCACGTCGAGGGCGTGACCGTCAACGTTGGCGAGGCGATCGACCGCAAGGACGCCCTCATCGACGCCTGGCGCGACGGCGGCGCGGACTACTACGAGAACCACGAGACCTTGAGTTACGTCACCGCCCGCGCCCGGCTTACAGGCAAGGACGGCGACAACTACCTGGTGACGTTCGGCGACAAGACGGTCACGGCCCCTCGCGTGATCCTCAACACCGGCGCCCGCTCGGTCCCCCCGAGCATCCCCGGCCTCGACACCGTCGCATGGCTCGACCACCACAGCCTGCTGGACCTGCGCGACCTCCCCGAACACCTCATCGTGGTGGGCGGCAGCTACATCGGCCTCGAGTTGGGACAGATCTGGGCGCGATTCGGATCGCGCGTGACGGTACTCGAGCACGGCGACCGCGTGATCTCGCGCGAGGATCCCGACGTGTCCGACGCCGTCGCGACGATGCTGCGCGACGAGGGCCTCGCCGTGCGCACTGGCGTTTCGGTGGCCTCGATCGAGCCGAGCGAGGGCGGGGTCACCGTGCACCTCGAGGGCGGCGACAGCGTCAACGGCTCCCACGTGCTCATCGCGGCGGGGCGCGTTCCCAACAGCGACGACCTGGGCCTCGACACCGTGGGAGTCGAGACCAACAAGCGCGGTTACATCACCACCGACGAGCACTTTCTGACGAGCGCCCCTGGCATCTACGCGCTGGGCGACGTCAACGGCCGCGGCGCGTTCACCCACACGAGCTATCAGGACCACGAGATCCTCGCCGACCACCTCGCGGGTGGAGACCGAACGGTCGCCGGGCGCATCCCCACCTACGCCCTCTTCACGGACCCGCCGCTCGGCCGCGTGGGCCTCACGCTCGCGCAGGCTAAGGACGCGGGGCTTACCGTGAGCGTGGCCGACTACCCGATGGCCTCGCTCACCAAGGCAGCGCTCGACGGGGTCGCCGAGGGGTTCATCCGTCTGGTGGTGGACGCCGACGCCGACCGCGTCGTGGGTGCCGCCGCCTTCGGGCTCTACGGCGACGAGGTCATCCAGTCGCTCTCGCTGATGATGCACGTGGACGCCCCCGCGTCGGCGCTTGCTACGTGGCTTCCCATCCACCCCACCGTGGCCGAGTTTCTGCCCACCATCTACGGGGGTCTCGAGCCCGCCTAGGCGATTGGTCGCACACTCCGCTGGCGAGCCTCGCTTGTACGCTGAGCCCGTGGAGAACACCGGAGCGGCTGGCCAGAGGTGGTTCCGGCGACCACGCGCGCTGCTCGCCCTCATCCTGATCGCGAGCGCGGCGGGGGTCGCGGCGATTCTCACGCGTGGAGAGCCTTCGCCATTGCCTCTTCCGGCCATGATCGGCCTCTTCTACGCGACCCTCTACCTGCCCCGGCCCCAGGCGATAGCCGGGTCGCTGTTTGCGAGCGCCGCGTTCTTCGCAGCCTCGGCCGCAGTGGTCTCGGAGGGGGCACTTTCCACCAAGGCCCTATTGCTGTTCCAGGTACCGTTGATCGTGGGCGCCATTGGCATCGCGATCGGCACCCAACGCGACTATCGCATCGCGGCCGAGGAACGGGCGCTTCGGGCCGAGGAGTCACGTGACAGCGAGTCTCGCCGTCGCGTCGCCGACGAACGCCTGCGCATCGCGCGCGACCTTCACGACGTGATCGCCCACCACATGGCCGTCATCACGGTGCAGGCAGGCGTCGCCCAGCACCTCCTCCGAGACGACCCGGACGAGGCCGCACAGTCGCTGCGCCACGTCCTCGGTTCGAGTCGCGAGGTGCTTGACGAGCTCCACGTCATGGTGGGCGTGTTACGAGCGGAACCCGATGAGGACGGCGCGTCCACGCGACCCACGCCAGGCCTCGATCAGCTTGACGCGCTCATCGAGCAGTCCGCATCGGCGGGGCTGGCCGTGAAGCGGCGAGACACGGGCGCCGGGCGGACGCTTCCCCCTGCGCTCGATGTGGTCGCGTATCGCATCATCCAAGAAGCGCTCACGAATGCGGGCAAGCATGGCGACTCCACCGCGGAGGTCTCCATCACGTTCGCGGCCGACCGGCTCATCCTCACCGTCTCAAACCCAGTGCTCGGCGCGACAGGCCATGCCGGCGTCGACCACGGCCGCATCGACCACACCGCGGGCTTTGGGTTGATGGGCATGCGCGAGCGTGCCGCCGCGGTCGGAGGCACGCTCACCTCGGAGCTCTCGGGTGGACGCTTCGTCCTCACGGCGTCACTGCACACCGCGCACCAGTCCCACAACTCATGACACTTCGCATCCTGATTGCCGACGACCAGGCCCTGATCCGCGCGGGCTACCAGGCCATCATCGACTCGGCGCCCGACTTCGAGGTGGTGGGCCTGGCCGAAAACGGCGAGCAGGCGGTCGCGATGGCGCGCGCGACGCCCGTCGACGTGGTCCTCATGGACATTCGCATGCCCGTGATGGACGGCCTCGAGGCCACCCGCATTCTGATGAACGATCCGACACTTGAGCACCTCAAGGTGCTGATCCTCACCACGTTCGAGCTCGACGAGCACGTGCTGCAGGCCATGCGCGCGGGCGCGAGCGGCTTCCTTGGCAAGGACGTGGATCCAGGCGAGCTGCTCGAGGCCCTGCGCGTGGTCGCCGATGGTGAGGCGCTGCTCTCGCCCCGAGCGACCCGCGCGCTCGTGGAAAACTTCGTCGCGCAGCCTCAGACCGGCAGCGCACCCGCGGCCACGCTGGACGTGCTCACCGAGCGGGAACGCGAGGTGGTGGTGCTGGTCGCGACAGGTCTCAGCAACGACGAGATCGCGCAGCACCTGGTGATTTCCCCCCTCACGGCCAAGACCCATGTGAGCAGGGCCATGACCAAAACCGGGGTGCGCGACCGCGCTCAGCTGGTGGTCTTGGCGTACCAATCGGGGCTCATGTCTCCCTCGGTCTCGGGGTAGATACTCCCCGGGGAGTACGCCCAAGTGTCTCCGTACGGACGACGACGCCGCGGGCGTTTCGGCGAACGATGGGTGTCATACCGGAAACACCGGCCCCCAACGCGAGGTCACCATGATCCAAGTCGAAAACCTGTCCAAGCATTACGGCTCCGTCGCCGCCCTCGACGGGATGGACTTCACGGTCCAGCCAGGAATCGTCACGGGGTTCCTCGGCCCCAACGGCGCAGGTAAGTCCACCTCGATGCGCGTGATCCTTGGGCTCGATGCGCCCGACGCGGGCCGCGCGACAGTCAACGGCAAGGACTATCGCGACCTCAAGGCCCCGCTGCACGAGATCGGCGCGCTACTCGAGGCCAAGTCGGTCGAAGGCAGCCGCACCGCGCGCAACCAGCTGCGAGGACTCGCGGCCACCCACGGCATCGGCGATGCCCGTGTCGACGAGGTGCTGCACATGGTGGGACTCACCGAGGTCGCGCACCACCGCCTGGGCACCTTCTCCTTAGGGATGGGCCAGCGCCTCGGCATCGCGATGGCACTGCTGGGCGACCCGGAAGTCATCATGCTCGACGAGCCCACCAACGGCCTCGACCCCGACGGCATCAAGTGGATCCGCGAGCTCTTGCGCGGCCTGGCCGCCGAGGGCCGCACGGTGTTCGTGTCGTCGCACCTCATGAGCGAGATGGCCCTCACCGCGGATCATCTGATCGTGGTGGGCGCCGGCCGCGTGCTGTCCGATGTGTCGATGACCGAGTTCGTGTCGAGCGCCTCGGCCGGCAGCGTCCTGGTCCGCTCCCCGCAGGCTCAAAAGCTGCGGGGCATCATCGGCGCCGACGGCGTCACGGTGATCTCCACCTCCACCACCGAACTCGAGGTGTCAGGGCGCTCGGCCCAGAGCATCGGAGAACTCGCGGCCTCCGCCGGCGTGGTGCTCCACGAGCTCGCCACCCGGTCCCCGTCGCTCGAGCAGGCCTTCATGGAACTCACCAACTCGGCGGTCGCGTTTCACGGCGACTCCGGGACCTCCCATACCTCAGCTGCCGCTGCAGCCACCGCAAAGGACCTGTCATGACCACGATTACCCCCGACGCCCTCACCCCCGACTCCCCCGACTCCACCCCGATCCCCGTTGCCTCGCCCACCTCGGCGCGCATGGGCGTGACGTGGCCGCGCGTCATCCGGTCCGAGTGGATCAAGTTCTGGAGCGTGCGGTCGACCGTCTGGACCCTCCTGAGCGCAGCACTGATCGTCCCGCTCGTTGGCATGTTGATCTCCGCCGTCATCACGGGGGACGTGAGCGGGACCGGCGACGGCAGGGATCCTGCCTCCGAATTCGGCGGCGCCTCGTCCCTCGATTCGTCGCTCGGCGCCGTGGGGTTCGCGGTGCTCATTGTGGGAGTGCTCGGCGTGCTCGTCGGGTCCCGCGAGTATGCGACGGGCCAGATCCGCACCACGCTTCAGGCGGTCCCTCATCGCGTGATGGCTCTTGGCGCCAAGGCGGCGGTCCTAGCGTCTGTTGTCTTTGGCACGATGCTTGTCGCCGTGTTGGCGGCGTTCTTCGCCGGCCAGGCCATCCTGGCGGACGGCGGCTCCGCGTCGGTCTCTATCACGGACGCAGGATCACTCCAGGGCGTGCTGGGCGCGGCCTTCTATATCGCAGGCGTCGCCCTCATCGGGCTGGCCCTCGGCTTCCTGTTGCGCTCCACAGCCGGTGCGATCGGCACGCTCGTCGCGGGCCTCATGATCGTTCCTGGCATCCTTGGCCTGGTGTTGCCGGACAGCTGGTCGGGTGCGCTCGACTACCTGCCATCGGCCGCGGGTGACGCGATGCGCGGGGTGTCCACGTACACCGGCGAGCTGGGCGCATGGGCGGGCCTCGCGGTCTTCATCGCCTGGGTTGTCGCGCTCATGGTGGGCGCAGGCGTGGCGCTCAAGCGCCGCGACGCCTAACCCACGGCTACGACTGCGGCGGGCTCCCCTCGGGGGTCCGCCGCAGTGGCATGTCATGAGGGCCCGGCGCTGCGAGACCTCCTCCGCGAACGCTCCCTCACACAGTGGCCCCCATCGGCGTAAAGAACTCACTGGGTCAGCGACATGCGCAGCGGTGGCCACGCGCATCCGCTGCTCCATGCGTCACAGACCTAGTGAGTTCTTCACACGCGCGTGCGGCGTCCCCGCAGCTCGAGCCAGCGCGACGCCGCGACCACCATTCCCAGGGTCACCACCCCAAGGCTTGCCCCTGCGATCACGTCGGTCACAAAGTGATAGCCCAGGTAGAGCCGGCTGCCGCCCACGATGGCGATGATGGCCGCCGAGGCCACGAGCCACCACACGAGCGAACGCCCGGTGCGCCGATGCCGCCACAGCAGGTAGGCCGTGACCAGGACCAGAGTGGCCGCGCCGGTGGTGTGCCCCGAGGGGAACGAGAACGACGTCTCCAGCCCCGGAATCACCTGCAGGTCCGCCGAGGGACGCGGCCGATGCACGATCAACTTGACCACGTACGCGATCCCCGTCGACGTCACCATCGCCGTCACGAGCAGCAGCGGGTCGGCCCATTTGCCGGTGACCCTGCCCCACACGAGGCATGCGACGGCGACGAACAGGGGTAGCACCACGGGACCAAACACGTTCGTCACCCAGGTGAGCAGCGTGGTGAGCCACGGCGTTCTCACGCCCACGAGCCAGTCCAGCACGGGCTGGTCCACGAGGTAGACATCGTCCCGGTCGAGAAACTGATCGAGCACCTTCGCAAAGGCCCACATCCCTGCCGCCGAGAGCACGAGTCCCGGCAGCAGCGCCCGTAACGTAGGCGAGGGAATGCGGTAGAAGAGGTCCCGAATCATCGAACCAGCCTAGGCGAGCGACTTCTCCATGGGCTCGGCGTCGGCGGCGACCTCAGGGTCTCCCTCGAGGTGGATCTCGGGGATGATGCGGTCGAGCCACGCGGGGAGCCACCACGCCGACTTGCCCAGCAGCGTCATGATCGCGGGCACGAGCGTCATGCGGACCACGAACGCGTCGATCAGGACGGCGAACGCGAGCGCAAAGCCCATGGACTTGATCACCACGTCATCGTCGAGCATGAAGCCCACGAACACCGAGGCCATGATGAGCGCCGCGGCCGTGACCACGCGTGAAGAGTGGGAGAACCCGACCACGATCGAGTCCACGGGGCTGCGACCTCCCAGGTGTTCCTCACGCATGCGGGACACCAGGAACACCTCGTAGTCCATCGCCAGGCCAAACGTGATGCCGATCGCCAAGATCGGTAGGAACGCGACGATGGGTCCCGCATACGTGACGCCAAAGAGGCTCGCGAGCCAGCCCCACTGGAACACCGCGACAACCGCACCCGTCGTGGCGGCGAGCGTCAGCAGGAAGCCGATGAGCGCCTTGACGGGGATGAGGACCGAGCGGAACACGAGCAGCAAGAGAACAAGCGCGAGGCCGACGACGATCGCGAGATAGCCGGGGAGGGCATCGGAGATGCCCTGGGCCACGTCGATCTTGATCGCGGTCTCGCCCGTGACGCCAAGCGCGACGTCTCCCACGGGCGCCAGCGCGCGGATGTCGTGGACCAACTGTTCGGTCTGGGCGGAGTCGGGGTCTCCCGTAGGGATCACCTGAATCAGGTAGGCGGTGCCATCGGCACTCGGGATCGCGGGAGAAACGAATGCGACGTTGTCGAGCGCGGCCACGCTCGCGGCGATGGCGGCCGAATCGTCCGCCCCCGTCGCGGGGTTTGTGGTCTCCGCAAGCAACACGATGGGGCCGTTGAACCCAGCGCCAAAGTGGTCTTCGAGCAGGTCATATGCCTGACGCGCGGAGCTCTCCGCCGGCTGCGACCGCTCCGAGGGAAGGCCGAGGCGTAGGTCCGCAGCCGGAATCGCGAGTACGCCCAAGACCGCGACCGCGGCTATCGCCACGAGGACGGGACGCTTGGTCACCATCTGTACCCACGGGTGCGTCGCGGGCTCGGCCTCGACGGGGGACGCGGCCGATGCTGCAGCCACGGCGGAGCGCGTCTTGCGCGGCAGGATACGAAGCCCCGCGACCGACAGGATTGCGGGCAGGAGCGTGAGGGCGGAGACGACCGCGAGGGCCACCGTCACTGCGGCCGCGTTGCCCATCACGGTGAGGAAGGGAATGCCCGCGACCGCGAGCGCGAGCAGAGCCACCACCACGGTGGCACCCGCGAAGACGACGGCCGCACCCGCTGTGCCGTTGGCGCGCGCGATCGATTCGCGCACCTCCATGCCCGCAAGCAATTGAGAGCGATGCCTCGCGAGAATGAAGAGCGAATAATCGATACCGACCGCGAGCCCGAGCATGAGGGCAAGAACGGGGGCGGTTGACGTCACCGACGTCACGGAGGTGAGCGCGTACACGCCGCCAACGCCCAGGCCCACCGCGGCCATTCCGGTGACGAAGGGAAGCACCGCCCCGATGATGGTGCGCAACGTCACGAGCAGCACGATGATGGCGATGATCGCGCCGAGCGCCTCACCCATTCCGCCGCCAGGCCCGGTCTGCTCGACAAAGGCGGCCCCTGCGTACTCGACCCTGAGGCCCGCGTCCTCCATCACCTGTGACGCCGCCTGGGCGTCGGCGAGGGTCGTGTCGGACAGCTCATCGTAGGGAACGTCGTAGTTCACGGAGATGTACGCCACCTCCAGGTCGGGCGCGATGGTCTGGGCCGCGAACGGGTCGGCGGCCTGTGCCACCTGCGGGAGCGATCCCACGGCGACCACGGCCTGCGAGATGGCGGCCGCATACGCGGGGTCGGTCACGGTGGCGCCATCAGGAGCCTCGATCACGATGTCACCCGAGGTCCCCCCAGACGTGGGGAACTCCTGGCCAAGGCGCTCAAAGGTATCGACCGAGGCGGTGCCAGGAATCGAGAAGGAGTCATCGGTGGGCTCCTGGACCAGGGCCGCCGTGCCCGCGACGGACGCGAGCACGAGCGCCCAGATGGCGATGACGAGCCAACGGCGTCGCGCGCTGAAGGCGCCAACCGCGTGCAGAACTGAACCCATGACGACTCCTGAGGTAAGGGGGACTTGACCGCGCGGCGTCGCGCTAAAGCAAATTTGCAGTGGATGCAACAATACACATTCACGCTCTATGCTATGCCCATGACAACGACCGCTCCGGGGCTACGCGAAAGCAAAAAGCGTGCGACCCGCGAGTCGCTCGTCGCCTCCGCGGTCGCGCTCTTCACCCGCAACGGATACCAAGCCACCACCATCGCGGACATCGCCGCGGACGCGGGAGTGTCAACCCGGACCTTCTTCGGTTACTTCCCGACCAAGGAGGCGGTGCTCTTTGTGCCCCTCGATTCGCTCGCCCTCGACCTCGAGAAAACGCTTGCTACCAGCCCCGATGATGCGCTCACCACACTGCGCGCGTGGGTCCACGGACATGCGACGTGGTTCGACACCGACTTTCGCGACCTGAGGGAACTGATCGAGGCGAGCGCGCGCGAGAGCCACACGGTTGCCGTCACGGGGCTGATGTTCGCGGAACGCTTCACCCACGCGGTCGCGTCCCGGATGAGGCAAGACCGCGGCTCCGCCGAGGACGATCCGCTGCCGGACATGGCGGCCGCCGCGGCCGTGGCGACCCTCACGATCGCGCTGCCGCTGGGCCCAGGGACGGCCGAATACCCGACGCGACGCCCCGTCAGCCTGCTCGAGGACCTCGACACCGCGATCAACTTTGTGCGCGCGGGACTCGCGGGCTAAGGCCCCACGCGAGGGCGGGCCACGTAGACGCCTGGCGTGGGTACTGCAATGACCGCGAGAGCATGCAAAATGAACGTCTCGCCACGGCGCTCGCCATGAGCCCGTCATCGTGGCAACATGAGTGCATGCCTTCCGACCCCGATGTCTTTTTGGCCGACCCCGAAGGCCAATTCAGTACCGATTCGAACGCCGTGACAGCGCCGCCAGCCCCCGAACGATCCATCTCACCGCTGGACCCCACCACCGAGACACTGAGGCTGGCCCCGTCAGAAGAGACGTTTGCCGTGCCGGTTTTGCGGGCGCCCGCGCAGCCGACGCAAGAGCCTCAGGGGACGCTGCCTCAGGAACGCTTCCTCGACCGCGAGCTTTCGTGGCTGGCCTTCAACGAGCGCGTGCTCGAACTCGCGGAGGATCCGGCCACGCCGCTGCTCGAACGAGCGCGATTCCTCGCGATCTTCGCGTCGAATCTCGACGAGTTTTTCATGGTGCGCGTCGCGGGCCTTAAGCGCCGCATCGCGGCGGGTTTTGCCGTGCCGAGCGCGACGGGGATGAGCCCCACCCGCCTCGTCGAGCTCCTGACCGAGAACGCACATGAGCTCATGGACAGGCACGCCAACGTCTTCCACGAACACCTGCGCCCCGCGCTCGCCGTCGAAGGCATCTCCTTGGTGCGCCACGAGGACCTCGCGGACAACGAGCGCGGCCGGCTGCGCAAGCTGTTCCGGTCCGACATCTTCCCCGTGCTCACCCCACTCGCGGTCGATCCCGCGCACCCGTTCCCCTACATCTCCGGACTATCGCTCAACTTGGCCGTCGAGATTCGCGACCCCGACACGGGCAAGGACTACTTTGCTCGCGTCAAGGTGCCCGAAACCCTTCCGCGCTTTCTCTCCGTCGACGCTCACGGCAAGGCGTCTCAGGTGGTCGATGCGTCGACGCTTTCCGACGGGCCTCGCAGTTTTGTGCCACTCGAAGACGTCATCGCCGCGCATCTTGACTACCTCTTCCCCGGCATGGAAGTCGTCAACAGTTACGCCTTCCGCGTCACGCGCAATGAGGATGTCGAAGTCGAAGAGGACGACGCCGAGAATCTCCTCAAGGCGATGGAGCGCGAGCTCCTGCGTCGTCGCTTTGGGCCTGCGGTGCGCCTCGAGGTCGCGGAGGGCCTGAGCCCCAAGGTGCGCGAGCTCCTCGTGCGCGAGCTCGGCATCTCCGATTCCGACGTCTACGACCTTCCCGCCCCACTCGACCTCCGTGGCCTCGACGCGATGGCGGATCTCGACAGGCCGCGCCTGCAATACCCGGCCTTTCGCCCGACAACGCACCACAAGCTTGCTCCCGTCGAGACGGCCGACGAGCAGAACATCTTTGACGCGATCAGCCGCTCCGACGTGCTGCTTCACCACCCCTACGACTCGTTCTCCACGTCGGTGCAGACCTTCGTGGCGCAGGCCGCCGTGGACCCCCGGGTGCTCGCGATCAAACAGACGCTTTACCGCACCTCGGGCGACAGCCCCATCGTCGACGCCCTGATCGAGGCCGCGCGCAATGGCAAGCAGGTGCTCGCCCTGGTCGAGATCAAGGCCCGCTTCGACGAACAGCGCAACATCTCGTGGGCCCGCAAGCTCGAGCAGGCAGGCGTGCACGTGGTGTACGGCCTCGTGGGCCTCAAGACTCACTGCAAGCTGCTGCTGGTGGTGCGACAAGAGGACGACGGCCTGCACAGGTATTGCCACATCGGCACGGGCAACTACCACCCGCGCACCGCACGTGTCTACGAGGACTACGGTCTTCTCACCAAGGACGCCGACGTGGGCTCGGACCTCACCAAGCTCTTTAACCAGTTGTCCGGATATGCCCCCAAGGCAAAGTTCCGACGCCTTCTCGTGGCGCCCACGTCCGTGCGCGCGGGCCTCATCGACCTCATCGATGCCGAGGCAGATCGCGCCAGGGCTGGCGGCGAGGCCTGGGTCAAGATCAAGATCAACTCGGTCGTGGACGAGAAAGTCATCGACGCGCTTTACCGTGCCTCTCAGTCCGGAGTGCAGATCGACCTCGTGGTGCGCGGAATCTGCGCCATCCGCCCAGGCGTGCCCGGAATGAGCGAGAACATCAGGGTGAGGTCGGTCCTCGGACGCTTCCTCGAGCATTCCCGTGTGTATTGCTTCAGGGGAGACGACGACCCGATCGTGTTCCTCGGCTCCGCCGACCTGATGCACCGCAACCTGGATCGCCGCATCGAGGCCCTCATCTCAATCTCGGACCCCGACCAGTGCGAGCTCCTCATCGAAAACATCGATCTCGCGATGTCGCCAGACGTGGCCGCGTGGGAACTCGCGGGCGACGGCTCGTGGACGCGCAACGTCATCGGGCCAGACGGAGAAAGACTCCGTGATCTCCAGACGATATACATCGAACGGCAGCCCAAACGGAGGACCCGACGGAAGTGAAAATCTTCTCCACCGATACAGTGCTCGCGGCGGGGGCCCTCGTATGGCGCGTTCGCGAGGGCGAGTTTGAGGTGCTGGCCGTGCATCGGCCGCGCTATAACGACTGGTCATGGCCCAAGGGCAAGCTCGATCCCGGCGAGACCATGCCCGCATGCGCCGTGCGGGAGGTGGCCGAGGAGACGAGGCTGACCATCGACCTCGGCGTGCCCCTGCCCACCCTCCGCTACCCCATTGCCGGAGGCAAGATCAAGGTGGTCCGTTACTGGGCCGCCAGGGAAACCGCCTCAGACACTCCCGCGGCCTCTGCGCGCGAACCCGTCAAGGCCGCGTCGAAGCACGAGATCGACAAGATCGAGTGGCTCAGCGTGGAGGAGGCCCGGACTCGGATCACGTTCCACGACGACCTCAGGCCACTCGAGCGATTGCTCGAAGAGTACGAGGCGGGGCGCCTGAAAACCAGGGCTTTCATTGTGACAAGGCATGCCAGGGCTCAGCGCCGCAAGGCATGGGAGGGCGCCGACAAGCGCCGGCCGCTCACGAGCGGCGGCATCGCCCGCGCGGTACAACTCAAGGACCTCTTCGCAGCCTTCGGCGCCGTACGCGTCGTCTCGTCCAGTGCCGTGCGATGTGTGCAGACCGTAGCGCCCTACGCACAGGCCGCCGGGTTGCCCGTCAGGGGCTACGACACGCTCACCGAAGGGGCTCATCGCAAGCACCCAGACGCGACCGCGGCGACCTTTGCCTCGCTCCTCGGCAAGCGGCGCAGCCGCGTCATTTGCGTGCACCGACCCACGCTTCCCGTCATGGTGGCGCTGCTTCGCTCGCACATCACGGGTAAGACCCGCGGTGCGCTCCCGCGCACGATGCCATTTTTGCCCGCAGGCGGCGTGCTCGTTGCCCACGTGATGGACCACGATGGCCATCCGCGCGTGGTCGCCGTCGAGACGCACCTGCTCAAGCCAGGCCTCTAGCGGCGGTCCCTCTCGGCACAGGGTCTCCATGTGCACGGCGAGACAAAGGGCGTCGGACCGGGAGCGCCAGTCGGCGCAAAGGCCGCTCGAAGCGGCTGGTATTGGAGCCCGGGGCTGCCGCGGCCCGACGCTTACTCAAGGATACGCGATCAAGAGCAACATGGGTATGCCTCACCGCGTGACTCGTGCGGCCGATGGGGCAGTCATGAGGTTTCTCGCGCGCATTTTGAGGCCACGCGGCGGCACTGTGGCCAGACTCTTCAAGCACACGTCGTCAGGAAACGCAGTCACACGACTCGCGGACTCCCTGGCGGGGCGGCTGACGTTGGTCGTCAAGCTCAGCCTGCTCATCGGCCTCCTCACAGTGCCGACCGTCCTCGCGGGAGCGTCGTACACCGGCACCATGAATGACCGCGAGTCCGTAGCCCACAAGGAACTCGCGGGCGCCGACGTGCTGCGCCCCGCGTTGCACGCCCTCGTAGCGCTCTCCGACAGCGGCAGCGCCCTGCCAGATCTTGGCCCGCTCAAGGACGCGATGAGCGACCACCCTGAGCTCGACCTCACCGACGAGTACGCCGCGGTTGAAGCCGCCGCGACCGGAACCGACGTGGAATCCAGGGCAAACCTGTCGACGGCATTGCACGCGCTCATTCTCGCGGACGCCAACACGTCCGGATTGGTGCTCGACTCCAGCCTCGACTCGTTCTACGTCATCGACTCGCTTGCCTTCCGGATGCCCCAGGCCTTCGTGGACTTCCTGGTGACAAACGCCGGGTATATGGACACCGAGTACTCTTCCACAGGAGCCTCCGAGGAGGCCTTGATCAAGGCAAATATCGGCACCCAAGCGGTGCTCGCCGGCGAGCTCGGAGCGGCTGGCGCCGCGATCGCCAAGAACGTGGTCACCGGGGTGGACGCGACTCGGGACACATCGCTTGCCAACGATCTGAAGGCCCTCGAAGACTTCGCCGCGGCGCTCACCGATACGTCCGCCTCTCTCACGAACACGCTCCAGAACCCCGCGCCCAGCGACTTCGCGAGGGCGCGGCCAACCGCCGCCACAGCGGTCGACCCTTCGATGGACGCCCTCGAGCGTCTTCTCGATACCCGCATCAACGAGATCTCGGCAAGCCGCGACCGGATGCTCGCGATTCTCGCCGTCGCGCTTGTGCTCGCCCTGGCGTGGGCCGGCGCGGTGGCCATCAACACTCAACACTCGGTCGCGATTATCAATGCGGCTGCACGGGCCCTCGCAATGCGGGACCTGACCCGCAGGCCGCTCCCCACCGGCAAGGATGAGTTCGCGCGCATCGGAGCCGGGCTGGAGAGCGCGCGCGAACAGTTGGCCGGCGCGTTCGGCAAACTGGCCGACGCGAGCGGGCAGGTGGCGACGGTCTCCACACAACTCTCCTCGACTACCCACACCGTGGACGCCTCTGCGAAGGAGACGCTCGACCAGTCGCAGGCCGCCGCGAGGGAGATCCAGGACGTTCAATTCCTGCTTTCGAGCGTGTCGGCCTCGGGAGATGAACTCACTCACGCCACCGTCGAGATCGCGTCGACGATGGCGCAGGTCAACTTTGCGGCGCAGAACGCGAGGGCGGACCTCGACAGGGCAACAAGCATGGCCGGGGGGCTTGGCGACTCGAGCAAGCGAATTTCCGATTCGGTCGCTGCCATTGTCGCGATCGCGGCGAAGACGAGGCTGCTCGCCCTCAACGCCACGATCGAGGCCGCACGCGCGGGCCAGGCGGGACTCGGATTCGCCGTCGTTGCCGCCGAGGTCCAGACGCTCGCCCAACAGTCCGCTACGGCATCCGAGGCCATCGGCCGGGTTGCCGCAGAGCAGCACGCAGAGATCACGAGCGTGATCGCGGCGCTCGACCGGGCTTCCGACGCGGTGCGCGAGGCGGCCGAGGCTCAGGCCACTGTGGCGGCCGCGGCGGAGGAGCAAACGGTGACGCTATCGCAGGTCACTCAGTCGATTTCGGGTTCCGCACTCGCGTCGACCCGCATCGCCGACCAAATGTCCCGCGTGGAAACCGTCGCGTTCGGCACGGCGGGTACCGTCGGGCAACTCCGCCAAGCGGCGGACGACTTCGACGCCGTCGCGCGCTCGCTCAACGATCAGGTCGACGCGTTCACGCTGACGTAGGCGTAGGCGTAGACGTAGACGGCCCTATTCGAGCAAGTCGCGTCGCCATAGTGCCGCGCAACGCTCAAGGTCTTCACCCGTGCGCAGCAGCTGGGCCGCTCGGAGCGTGGACTGGTGGGCACGCGCATCGGCGTGTCCCTCATCGGACTCGGCCTCGAATGCGGCTCCCGTCGCGACGACGCGGCAGAACGCTCCTGCCCTCTCGAGCGCGAGCGCAAGGTCGCCTTCAAAGACCCCCGCGAGGATCGTGTCGGCAAGGCGCTTGACCTCATCGGGACCTGGCGGGTCCACAACGCCGGCGATCGCGTGCCGCACCTGAGCGGCGCTGGCACCGTGATGGTACGAGCGCGCGACGGCATCAGCCGAGAACTGCACCCATTCGCGCAACATGTAGATGCGCCACAGCGCCCCGGGGAGGGTGTGAGGCTCCGCCTTGGACCACATCATCGCGACGGTGTCGATGCCTTCCTCATCCACGAGGCGCACCAGGCGCTGCGTGAGCTCAGGGTCGCTCGCCTCGCGCGCGCCGGCCACCAAGGCCGCGGCGGACGAGTGCGCGACGAGTGCGCGATCGAGTGGGTCAAGGTCTCCCTCGATCTGCTCGGCCTCTTCCATGTCGAGCATGGCCGGACGTCGAAAGCGGCGCTGTTCGACCACTTAGGAAGCCGCGCCGTCGGAGTCGACCTCGTCAAAGGTGAGTGACACCGAGTTGATGCAGAAGCGGTTGCCTGTGGGCGTCTGCGGGGCATCGGGGAACAGGTGACCCAGGTGCGAATCGCATGCGGCGCAGCGAGCCTCGACCCTCGCCATCCCGTGAGAGGTGTCCTCGATCAGGGTGACGGCGTCGTTTTCCGCCTCGAAGAACGAGGGCCAGCCGCAGTGGGAATCAAATTTGGTGTCGGACTGGAACAGCTCCGCACCGCAGGCCTTGCACCGGTAAATGCCCGAGCGCTTCTCTTCGAGCAGCTCACCCGTCCAGGGGCGCTCGGTCTCAGCCTCGCGCAGCACCTTGAACTCAAAGTCGCCCAGGTGAGAGCGCCATTCGGCATCGGTCTTAATGATCTTGTTCGGGGACATCGCCACTCCTTTGCCATCCACGCTAGCGGGCCGCGCGCTCAAAAAGGTACGCGCGGAGACAAGAGACCCGCCAGAGTGCGAGACCCACGGAAAGCAACGAACGCAGGCTTCCGGCTCCCGAGGGGGGGTTGGAAGCCGGGTGCCACGCAGTTCTGTTGTCTCCCCGTGAGGCTCGCGCCTTGGCGGGTACACAGTGTCCAACGCGACACGGAACTCGATTGTTCCCGTCGATCGGGGAGCTTTTGCCGTTTCCCCTTCACGAGTGGGCGGCCCGAGGGCGGAGCCAGTTCACGTCGCCGTGGCGTCCGCTTCGCGTGACACACTTACCCAGTGACGCCACCTCAGCCCGGGGACACCCCGGCACACGAGATGAGCGGTGCGGCCAAAGGCGGCCCTGTGCTGGGCATCGGCCGCCAACAATGGGCCGACGCGTGGGTGGGGCTCAAGGCGATCGCTCCCCTCATGCCTGGATCCGCCGCATTCGGCCTCGCCTTTGGCGCGCTCATTCCCGCGGCAGGGATCAACCCGTGGACGGGGCTCTTCGCCTCCGCATCGGTCATGGCGGGCGCGAGCCAGATCTCCATCATCGAGTCGATCAGGGCCGACGCGCCCGCCGTGATCGCCGTGCTCACGGCCCTCATCATTAACGCCAGGTTCGCGCTGTACTCGGCGGCCCTTGGCCCCGTGTTCGCGGGCTTCCCGCGCCGGTGGAAGCTGGGCCTCGCCCACCTCATGACGGATCAGTCCGCCGTGGTCTCGCTGCAGCACGCGGACCAGTACCCGGATCCCGTGCGCCGGCGCTGGTTCATCCTGGGCGGCGCGGTGCCCTTCACGTCCATATGGATCGTCGGCACGGTCGTAGGCATCATTGCGGGCCCGATCATCCCTGACTCGTGGAACATCGGCTTTATCGTGCCGCTCATGTTTATTGCCGTCATGGTCCCGGGGCTCAAGCGGCCCGAGGAGCTCGTGGGGCTCGCCGTCACCGCCGTGGTGGTGCTCGCCACCAAGGGGCTGCCGTTTGGCCTCAACGTGCTGACCGGGATCATCGCAGGACTCATCGCGGGCACGCTCTTCTCTGAGGCCGCCGATAAGCGACGCATCCGACGCGGGGAGTCCCTGGACACCGTGGTCGAGGCCGCCGAACGCGAGGCCGGTGAGGCAATGTGACCGTCTTCCTCATCTTCGTGGCCGCGGGCATCGGCACCTATCTGATTCGCGTCTCCGGCATCGTGCTGCTGAGCGACCCCGAGAAACTCCCTCCCCGGTTGCGACGCGCACTCGCCCTGGTCGCGCCCACGGCCTTGGGCGCCATCATCGTCAACTCGCTGCTGCTCGACGAGGGACAGTGGCGGACCTTCGGCGCCTGGCATATCGCGGGCGCGGTCGCGATCGCCGTCGCGCTGTGGCGCCGCTCCGCGGGAATGGCGATGGCCGCAGGCGCCGTGGCGTTTGCGTTGCTTCTGGTCGCTGGGCTCTAGCCCGATCGCCGCCCGTGAGGGATCACCCTCGTGTCGGGACGTTGAGACGCGTAAGCGAAACCGGCGACGTGACACACTGACTCGGTGACAACGCGCGACGTACGTTCCCTCCGCGTCCCCCGTCACCTGCGCCGCGAGTTTGCGCGCGGCGCCAAGGAAATGCTCCCCCTGTCCATCGGCGGCTCAGTCTTTGGCCTCGCCATGGGCGCTCTCGTGGCGTCGGCAACCACGGTGCCCAACTGGGCGGGAGCCATCGGCACCTGGACCCTCAACGCAGGGGCCGCGCAACTCGCCCTCATGGACCTGCTCGAGCGCGGCGCGCCGTGGCTCATCATCCTGGGCACCGTCGCGGTGGTGCAGGCCAGGTTTGCCCTGTACTCGGCTTCGCTCGCGCCGGTCTACAAGGTGTTCCCACGCCGGTGGCGCATCGTGCTCGCCTACACGCTCACCGATCAGGCCGCTTCATTCGAGAAGCACTTCACTCCCCTGATTCCCGACCCGGTTCGCCGACGCTGGTTCTTCCTGGGCGGAGCAGGCCTCTTCACGGGAATGGCGGCGGGCGGTGCCATGGTGGGCATCGTCGTAGGTCCGGTCATCCCTGCGTCGTGGCAGATCGGCTTCATCGTTCCGCTCATGTTCCTCGCGATCATCCTGCGCACCGTGACCGATAGGCCCGGCCTCATGGCCGCGCTCATCGCTGCGGGAGTGGCGGTCGCCGCGAAGGGCCTCCCCTACGGCTCGAACGTCATCATCGCGACGGTCGCGGGCATCGGAGTGACCCGCCTCCTCGCCCCCTCGTCGTGGTACCGCGGCGCTCCCACCGGCGAGCCCGATGAACCCAGGGAGGGCACGCCATGATCGCCCTCGTCCTGTTCCTGCTCGCATCCGCGCTCACCTTCGCGATTAAGTACGCGGGGATTGCGCTGTTCGCGGGCGAGCGCGAACTGTCGCCCGCGTGGGCGAAGACGCTTGAGTTGGCCGGACCCGCCGCGATGTCGGCCATTGCCGCCAACTCACTCCTGTTGGCCGACGGCGGGTTCAGGGACTTTGGCGCATGGCATCTCATGGCACTCGCGGCCGCGGCCGTGGCCATCTGGAAACGCGATACCAACTGGATCTTGCTCGGCGGAGCGGTGGCTTTCGCCGCGTTCCGCCTGTTGGGGATGTAGCGGCGCGAACGCTGCCATCACCGGTGGGGCCTAGTTTTTGCCCTCCCAGCCAGAGTGGTTCATGCCCTGACTCCGTTGTTGCTTCTGGACCTGAGCGGCGGGCGGTAGCTTGGCGTCGGGATTTTGATCGGCGCCCCCATCGCCATGCGAGTCGTTCTGCCAACCGGGCGCACCCGCACTGGGAGGTCGGTGGTCGGCAGCATTGTCGACATCAATCGGCTTGTCCTGATCGTGGCCCTGGTGATCGGTCATCATGGTTTCCTTTCCTGGGATTGGTCAACCACTCCTTTAACGAATCGGGTGGGCGCCATGATCCCTCCAAGCCAGCCTAGGCACATTCAGCGCGCATCGCAGGGGCGACGTCGCGGCGCGCGCAACGGCGATCGCCGTCACGGGGCCGCGCGAGGCGCTACCGTCATGCCATGGTGAGGATCCGATGAGTCGCGCGTGGGACGTTGCCGGGTACACCCCTGTGATCATTGCGATGCTGGTCGCCGTCGCGCTCATCCTCATCGTGGCCCGCATTTCAGTGGCACGGCGCGGCGCGAGACACGGCCTGCGCGCGACCATGTGGGCCATGCTTGTGGCGACCACCGGAGTGATTCTGGTAGCCACACTCGGCTTTAGCGTGGGCGACACCGAGGCCGGTTCGCGCATCAACATCCATCCGCTGGTCGAGATCAGGCGCGGGCTTAGGTCCTCCACCTCCGACGCCGCGATCGCGAATCTCTACGGCAATATCGCGATGTTCGTGCCCATCGGACTTCTGCTCGTGTGGCTCTGGACCTCGCCGCTGATCGCGCGCGTCATCATGGCGACCGTCGCTGGCGCGGGGCTTTCAGTTGTCATCGAGCTCACCCAGTTGACGCTGAGCCGCGTGGCCGATATCGACGACATCATCCTCAACGGCTCGGGCGCGTTTGTGGGCGCGGTGCTCGCCGCCTTGGTGGTGGTGCTGCTGCGGATCGTGAAGTGGGCGCGGCGGCGCATGCGCGGCCGGCGCGAGACCGCGACTGAGCAGGTCTAGGCGCCGGGTTCCCTCAAGGCTCCGTGAATCCGTCGGCCCCCGTACCCGGCGCCCGGCACCCGGCACCCGGCACCCGGCCCCCGGGCCCCGCACCCGGCACCCGGCCCCCGGCCCCCGGCACCCGGCCCCCGCTCTCCTGGCCGGGGCATCGTGAAAAAGTCACTGTCGCCACGACACTGACCCGCTGAACACGCCCACGCCTCGCGGTCGATGTCGCGTAACGAGTGAGTTCTTCACGGGCGACGCCGGCGGGGGCGGCGCTGGCGTGGAAGAGGCCCGGACGCGCGCGGCGGCGCATGCGCAGCACACGCAGCGCGCGGCCGGTATGGGCGGGGGCCGTCGGGGCTAGCTCAGGTAGAGCTCGGCGAGCTCTGGGACCGCCTGGTCAATCGGGTCGCGGAGGATCTCCGTGGCGTAACGGTCGTAGTCGGTGGGCTCCGCGTTCACGATGATCAGCTGGGCCCCGTGCTCGACCGCCGTCGCGGCAAGGCTAGCCACGGGGTAGACCGAAAGCGTGGTGCCAATCGCAATGAAGACGTCACACGTGCTGGACACCTCGACCGCGCGGTTGATCGCGTCGCCGGGGAGCGCCTCGCCAAAGTAGACGATGTCGGGCTTGAGGACGCCGCCGCAGTGCGCACACGCCGGGTCGGGGTGAGCGTCCAGATGGGCAATGACATCGACCGTCGGCAGACCGCGGCCACAGCGCACGCATGACGTGGTGTGGAGCGTTCCGTGCAACTCGATCACCTTGTCGGCCGGGATACCCGCCGCCTGGTGGAGCCCGTCGAAGTTCTGGGTGAGCACCTCGGCAAGCGCGCCCGCATCAACCAGCCGGGCGAGCGCGAGGTGAGCCGCCGTCGGCGTGGCGGAGCGGGCCGGACTGTGGAGCCAGTCCTGCCACCCGGCGACGCGCACCGCGGGATCGCTCAGGAAGGCGTCGATATCGAGCAGGCGCACGCGTTCAGGGTGCAGGGTCCATACGCCGGTGGGGCCGCGAAAATCGGGGATGCCGGAGCCGGTCGAAATTCCCGCGCCCGTCAGCACGGCGATCCGGGGCGTCAACATACGGTGAGCGTACGCCTCGACGGAACCAGGGCTGAAGGGTGACGCGGTCCCTCGACGGAGACCATCGGTCAGTGGCCTTCCGGATGAGGTACTAGGCGCGGAGGTGTGGCGACGCCTCCCTCGTCCCTGCTCCTCGCTCGACAAGAGGGCCGCCCCCTCGCGGTCGGAAGGCGTCTCAGGAGCCCTCATTCGGCGGCCTGTTTTGCCGATGTGCTGAGTGGCGTCACCTCAGTTCGACCTTCCAGCTCGGACGCCTAGCACCGAGGGCTAGCAGGCGAGAGGACGCGATGGACGACAAGTCGCCCGACCGCGCACGCACAGCACACGAGCGCGTGCCCTTCCTCATGCGGTGGATACTTGCTGTGGGACTCACCGTCATCATCGCCGGGCTGGTCGAATACGCGGTCGCCTCGCGTCAAATGGAGCAGCGGACGCTCGAGGCGGCCATCGGCAACTACGAGGCCGAGGTGACGGGCATCGAGGAGGTTCTCGCTGCCGATCTCGCTCCGGACGCTCGGCAGGTGGCCCTCGCGGCGGAGCTAGACCACATCGCGTCCACCAATGGCACCGAGTACGTCGGCCTCTTTGACGCGACCGGTACGCCCGTCGGTGTCATAGGCCCCCAGGTGGACGCAGCCGACCTGGAGAAGTTCAAAGACGTCCTGGCCACCGGATTGCCGTCGGTACAAGCGGAAGGCGATGCGGGCGAGATCGGACAGGTCGACCGATACGAATTCAGGCTTCCCGTACGTTCGCCGGATGGGCTCCTCGTCATCGAGATCGACCAGCGGGCCGACGTCATAGGCGCGATATTGGCTGACCTCCGGCGGAGTCAGCTCATCGGCGTACTCCTTGGGCTTGTCGTCGCCGTCCCGCTGTCCTACCTGCTCGGCGGGCAAGCGCTGAGCCGTCAACATCGTCGGGCTCAACGGAACGCCAACACTGACGACCTGACAGGGCTCGCCGCCCGCCGTCCCTTCCGACCCGCTCTAGACGCCGCGCTCGCGAGTCGCACCGACGGGAGCGTCGTCCTGGGCCTGATCGACGTCGACGAGTTCAAGCAAGTCAACGATCGGCTTGGCCACACATACGGGGATCGGGTGCTCTGCGCGTTGGCCGATTCTTTCGAAGAGCTCCGTGCCTCCGACAACGCCTTCAGGCTAGGAGGCGATGAGTTCGCCGTCCTCCTCACCAATGCCACCGACGAACAGGCACTCGAGGCGCTCGAGCGAGTAGGCCGCGCGTTGACCGACCGTGCACCAGGAATCACGTTCAGCGCCGGGATCGCGTCAGCCCCACCGCGGGGTGGGGTAGCCGCGCAGGAACTGTGGGAGCGAGCTGACGCCGCCCTCTACGAGGCCAAGGCCATGGGCCGCCGCCAGGCCGTGTCATTTGACTCCATGTCCGGCGGGCTCACCGTCAGCCCGGCGAAGATCGAAGCCACGTCATCACTGCTCCAGCCCGACGCCGGCCTGAGCGTCGCATTCCAACCCATCTGGGACCTCCGCACGGGCCAGATTCTCGGGCATGAGGCACTCCTTCGACTGCCGCCAAACACTCCCATCGACGGCCCGCAGGAGGCCTTCGAGTTGGCCCAACGCATTGGCGTGGCCGCAGAACTTGACGAGTGCGCCCGCCGCACGATTTTGGCGAGCGTACGCGCACAAGAGTGGGACGGCCCGCTCTTCATCAACATCCACCCCGATGCTTTGCCGCGCCTGGATGCCGATGCTCTCGTTGTCGATGCGGCATCGGCCGGACTCGCTCCGAGCGACATTGTCCTTGAGGTCACCGAGCAATCCAGCCTCGATCGCCCCGAGCACATCAAGGTACTCCAGCGGGCCCACACTCTCGGGTTCCGCTTGGCGCTGGACGACATGGGCAAGGGCAACGCGGGCCTGCGTGCGCTGACCCACGTGCCATTCGACGTGGTCAAGATCGACAGCGACGTCATCGCCCATCTAGGCCTCGACCCGGCGTCCGATGCGACCGTCGCCGCCGCAGTCGCATTCGTCCAGCGGGCCGGAGGATGGGTCGTGGCGGAAGGAATCGAGGATGCTCAGATGCTCCGCGCCGTCCTCGGGATCGGTCAGAGCCCATCACAGGTCGCCATGATCGCCGGGCAGGGGTACCTGCTCGGACGCCCCGCCGACTCACCCACATCGATCACCGCACGCTTGGACATCGTTGCCCCCTTGTAGCACCAGGCGCCGTAGGTTGCGCCGCGCGCCGATGGTGTGGGGCACCAAGGATGATGCGGGCCGCGAGTCCCGGTAGAATCGCCGGACGGGCCTCTAGCTCAGCTGGTAGAGCAGCGGACTTTTAATCCGCGGGTCGTGGGTTCGAGCCCCACGGGGCCTACTTTGGAAGATCACCGCAAAGCGCCTCGGCACGAGGTTCGAGATGCTACCCGTGCTCCGGGAGCCGCGGCGCGCTCGAGTCAGGGTTGTGTCCTATCAGCGCCGCGCGCGTGACCGAAGTCGCCCCAAAGCGGTTGCGAATGGCATCGAGCGCCGAGTCGATGCGCGCGCCGTCATGCCAATCCAGGGGCAGTTCGGGCTGGACCTCACCGGACGGCACCAGACCTGCAAGCGAGACACCGACGAGCGTCGCGCCGCGCTCGGAGACTTCGGACGCCACACTCGTCAGCAACGTGTGTGCGGCGCCGAGCAGCACCTCCGTGCGATCGGTGGGGGCGCCCAACGTCCGCGAACGCGTCACATTCTTGTAGTCGCCCAAGCGCACGCGGACTACGACGGTAGAGCACGAGGAGCCTCGCTCGCGCAGTCGCTTCGCGAGCCCATCCATGATCTGGGTGACAATGAGCGCAAGTTCGTCGATAGTGCGCGGACTGTTGCCCAGCGCGCGCTGCGAGCCGATCGAACTGTGTTGCTTGGTGCCCTCCACGGGTCGCGGATCACGCAGTCTGGCTAGGGCGTGCAGTTGCGCGCCCACCGCTTTACCCAAGAAGCGTTCGGCCGTCTCCGCTTCCAAGTTCGCCAGTTGCCCGACGGTATGGATGCCTCGTGAGTGCAGCTTCTGTGCGGTCACAGCCCCAACACCCCATAGGCGTTCCACCGGGTGCGGATGGAGGAAGGCCTCTTCGCGGTCGGGTTCCACGACGAGCAGACCGTCGGGTTTGCTGACGGCGCTCGCGACCTTTGCAAGGAACTTGGTGCGCGCGACGCCCACAGAGATGGTGAGCCCCACCTCGGTCCGGACGCGCTCCCGCAACTGCACGGCAATGTGTTCGGGAGTGCCGGCGATGCGACGCAGCCCGCCTACTTCGAGGAAGGCCTCGTCGATCGACAGACCCTCCACGTGCGGCGTCGTGTCGTGAAAGATCGCGAAAACAGCGCGGCTTGCCGCAGAGTAGGCCTCCATCCGAGGCGAGACCACCACGGCCTCCGGACACAACGCGCGCGCCCTCGCGGTAGCCATCGCTGTGCGCACTCCACGGGCCTTCGCCTCGTAGCTCGCAGCCGCCACCACAGCATCGCCGACGATCACGGGCCGTCCCCGCAGCGACGGCGAGTCTCGCTGTTCTACAGAGGCGTAGAAAGCGTCGAGGTCCGCATGCAGTACCGTCGCTTCGTCTCGCATGCCACACCTCCTGCCGTCACGCGCCCGTACAAGAATCGTCCCACTAGACAGGACATGGGGAGGACGTCTCGCAGGAACTCCCGCGAAATGAGGAAACGGCACCTACTCGGGCGGGATCACGGTCTCCACGTCCACCGGCTCTCGGCGCGAGGTGAGCGCGATCGCCGCCGAGACGGCGACCAGCCCCACGCCCTCGAGGAGGGTGGGGACCTCTCCCAGCATCACGACGCCTATGAGCAGCGCGGTCGCGGGGAACACGGACAGCAGCACGGAGAAGCGTGCCGTCGGGGCGTGGCGCAGCACGATCTGATCGATGCCGTAGGGCAGCACCGACGAGAACAGCGCCACCACGACAAGCAGCAGCATCAGGTGGAGATCGGCAATGGGCGCCGCGTCCCCGCTCACCATTCCGGGCACGCCCAGGGGCGCAAACACCACGGCGCCCGCGGCCATCGATACCGAGAGCGATTCGAGGCCCGAGGGCTCCCCAGGTCTGGGCGTCGCCACCCTGCGGCCCAGCAAGATGTAACCCGCCCAGCCGGCGGCGGCCAGCAGGATCCAAAACAAGCCGATGGCGGCCTCGCTGCCGCCGGCATCAAGCGTCACGCCCACGATCAGCACCACGCCGAGCGCGGCCAGCGCGATGGCCGCGCGCTCACGCCAGCCTCGGCCCGTCAGGGCGCCCACCGCGACGGGGCCGATGAACTCCACGGCAACCGCTGTACCCAGGGGAAGATGCTCAAGCGCCAGGTAGAAGGTGATGTTCATGCCCGCGAGGACGATGCCGAAGGCCACCGCGCGCCACCACGTGCGACGGTTCCAGCGGCGTCGCCATGGGCGCAGCAGGATGACAAGCACGACCGCCGCGATCGCGATCCTGGACCAGGCGACAGAAACCGCGGGCATGCGGTCGAACAACCCCACGGCCACGCCCGCGCCCACATATTGGAACGTCCCCGAAAGAACGAACACCAAAGGCGCGAAATACACGAAGGCCGAGCGGCGGGTCACGGCGTCACGCTAGCACCGCCATGTTTCGCGAAATCGCTGCCAGCCACGACACCCCGAGTAGCCCGGACAATGATTATCATTTCGACGTAGAATCGAAGCCGTACAGCGGCGGTGGCCAACGTCAGCGTCACACGCACTCCCCCGGGAGGATCCGATGGCAAACACAACTCAGCGCAAGAGCCTGCTGGTACTCGGCGGCGGCTTCGCCGGCGTACAGGCCGCGATCGAGGCGGCAAAGGCCGGCGTCTTCGACGTCACCTTGATCTCAGACAGGCACTACATCTACCTGTTCCCCATCTCGATCTGGATTCCCACTCGCACCATCGCGCCCGGGAAGACGCGTGTGCCGCTGGCCAAGATCGCTAGGTCGCATCGCTTCGACGTGCGCGTGGGCCAGGTGGAGCGCATCGACGCGGCGGCTTCGACCGTGACCGTCGACGGCGAGGCTCTGAGTTATGACTATGCCGTGCTCGCGATCGGTGCCGGGAAGGCCAAGCCCAAGGGCCACGAGCACATCGTCTCGATCTGCCACGGCCCCGAGGCAGCGCTGACGCTGCGCGACCAGCTCGACGGCCTGATCGCCAAGGGCGGCGGCAGCATCGCGGTGGGCTTTGGCGGCAACCCCAAGGACCCCTCGGCGGTGCGCGGCGGGCCCGCCTTCGAGATGCTCTTCAACATCGACCACATGCTGCGGCGCAAGAAGATTCGCGACAAGTTCTCGCTGACGTTCTTCGCGCCCATGGACAAGCCAGGCAACCGTATGGGCACCAAGGCGGTTGCGATGATGCCCAGTCGCTTCGCCAAGCTCGGCATCGCGAGCCAGACCGGCGTCAAGATCACGGAGTTCGACGAGCGCGGAATACTGTTCGAGGACGGCACCCGCGTCGAGGCCGACGTCACGATGTTCATCCCCGCGGGCGTGGGCAACCCCATTGCGGCCGCGTCGGGCCTGCCGATGAACGAGGCGGGCTTTGTGCGGATCGACCAGCACTGCCTGGTCGAGGGAACCGACAACCTGTACGCAGTGGGCGACGTCGCCGCGATCGAGGGGCCGGACTGGCGCGCCAAGCAGGGGCACCTTGCCGAGGTCATGGGCCGGCTCGCGGTCAAGAACCTGACGAACGCCGTCGCCCGCAAACCCGAACGCGAGAGCTATGTGCCGCATATCTCGATCGTGTGCGTCATGGACACCGGCAACGGCGCGAACTACGTGGTGCGCAACTCCAAGCGCGAATACGCCATCCCGATGCCGATCGTGGGCAACTGGCTCAAGCGCGGCTGGGGCTGGTACGCCCGCGTGACGAAGGCGTACCGAGTCCCGCGACTGCCGGGGATGTAACCCGCGCGGTAGTCAGGCGAAGAATGCGACCCTGGGGAGCACCTGCTTTTCGCGGAGTCGCCGCTTGTCTGCTGCACTCAAACGCGCGATCTCAGCAGCGTCGTCCCAGTTTTCGCTGATGCTGGACACGAGTTGATCGACGATCTCGCGGCCCTTTGCCGCACTCAGCCCATAGACCTCCGACTCGCTCATGAGCGCCGCAAAGTTGGACACCTTGGCACCCCGGTCACCTCGCCCAAAAGCCATCGCCTGGTCGAACGTATCCCCTGACCGGTGCCCCGGCGCAAGGTCGTAGGCCGGCGTCAGCTCCAGGTGCGTCCCGTCCCAGAAGGCCGCATGGTTCCGAGCGTGGTCATCATTGTTGCTGATGGCGATGTTCATGGCGATGCGCCGAAACAGCTCCGGGCCTGGCTGAGTGGCGTCCTTTGCGTACAGGCGGAGCACATCGAGAATTTGCGGGTAGGACACGTACCGGGCGTACATCTCGTCCGTCTGCGACATCGTCAACCCAGAGACCACGTGGCGTCGCCCGCCTTCGCCGTCGCGGTCGAATCGCTTGACCAGAAGGACCTCTTTGCCAAGGGAAGACACGACCTTGCTCTCGGGCACATCCATGCCTGCCCTACGCGCAAGCTCAAGCATCGCGCCTTCGGCGTTCACCACCGAAAAGACGCGATCGTCTGACGAGGCAAACTTGGCGAGCCACTCGCTACCATCGGCGTCGGTCAGCGTCGCCTTGGGCCGCGCGCCTCCGAGGCTAGTGCCATGCAAGAGTGCGGCGTCGAGACCCGCCGACAGTTCACGGCCCTCATCGACGATGGCGGCGGCCTGGTGTAGCTCTTCGAGGGTCGCGGAATCCCCCCTGGAGACATAATTCTCACGACCAACCTGAAAGTCCAGCGCTCCAAAGCGATTCGAGCTCGAGCTGAGCATGTAGTCGATTTCGCTGAGCGAGTTTGGCGCGACACCTCGCCTGCGTTCAATGACACCGCGACCCCACCTATCCGGGCTCCCATCCCTGAGCACGCCAGCGATAGCCAGCCCGTCGCCAGGCTCCTGGACACCCGGTCGCAACGGAAGCTCGGGCGCGAACAGGCTGATCGCGTCGGGCCTGGATCGGTACCTCAGCGCGTAGATGAAGGTGACGACCGGTCCGGCCTGGTCAACCCTTCCTGCCAGGATGGGCTCAGTCTGGCCGGGTAGCCACGTCCAGACGTACAACTCATCAGAAGTCGTCATCGACGGGTCCGTTTCTTGGGCGCCGCACACTGCTTGGAAGCAGCGCCAGCATCTCCTCACCGCGCTGACGGCGAATGGCAATCTCGGCGCGATCTTCAATCCCGAAGAGGGGCACACCCACGAGGTCCGCGAGATCCATCATCGTGCCCACGGACGTGCCACGATGGCCGGACTCTGCGGCTAGCACCGTTTGCTCCGAGATGTTTCCGCGCGCAGCGAGGTCCTTAGCAGTCCATCCCCGCTCGAGCCGTCCGCGCCGGATGAGTTGACCCCAGACGTCGAGGGCGTCCTGGACGTGCGGCCGTAGCTCAACAGTGCGCTTCGCCATCATCCACCTCCTTAAAACAGGTCTAAACGCTCTCTAGGCATGTTTTATCGTAACCACGATGGGGCCGCGCCGCTAGTTATGGCCGCAACGGCTCAGCCCTACTGCCCGATGCCCCAGTTCTCCACCACGTAGTCCATGTCCTTGTCGCCGCGGCCGCTGAGGTTCACCAGCACGGTGCCGGTGCCCATCTCGCGGGCGGTGACCAGCGCATGCGCGACGGCGTGGGCGCTCTCGAGCGCGGGGATGATGCCCTCCTTGCGGCTCAGCGCGAAGAAGGCGTCGCGACACTCGTCGTCGCTCGCGGTGACGTAGCGGACCCGACCGGTGTCCTTGAGGTAGCTGTGCTCGGGGCCCACGCCCGGGTAGTCCAGCCCGCTCGCGCACGAGTACACGGGGGACGGGTTTCCTTCGCCGTCCTGAAGCAGGTAGCAGTTGAAGCCGTGGATCACGCCGGGGGTGCCGTAGGTCATCGTCGCGGCGTTGTCGCCCACGGCAGTGCCTCGGCCCAGCGGCTCGACGCCGATGAGTTCGACCGGGTCGTCCAGGAACGCGGAGAACATGCCGATCGCGTTTGAACCGCCGCCGATGCACGCCTCGACCACGTCGGGCAGGTTGCCGGTCATGTCGTGGAACTGCTCGCGGGCCTCGATGCCCACGACCTTCTGGAAGTCGCGGACCATCATCGGGAACGGGTGCGGCCCCACGACGGAGCCGATGCAGTAGATCGAGTTTTCGTAGTCCGCGAGGTACGCCTCGAACGCCGAGTCCACGGCCTCCTTGAGCGTGCGCAGCCCGTGGGTCACGGGGACGACGGTGGCACCCAGCAGCTGCATGCGGGTCACGTTAGGCGCCTGCTTGGCGATGTCGACCTCGCCCATATGGATCTCGCATTCGAGCCCAAAGTGTGCGGCCGCGGTCGCGAGCGCCACGCCGTGCTGGCCGGCGCCCGTCTCGGCGATGAGCTTCTTCTTGCCCATGTACTTGGCCAGCAGGCCCTCGCCCATGCAGTGGTTGAGCTTATGCGCGCCGGTGTGGTTGAGGTCCTCGCGCTTGAGGTAAATCTGCGCGCCGCCGTTCTCGAGCGAGAGCGTGCGTGCGTGGTAGACCGGCGTCGGCCGTCCCTGGAAGTGCGTCCGGATATAGCGCAGCTCGTTGATGAACGCGGCGTCGTTCTCGATCTCGTGATACGCCTTCGTGATCTCGGCGAACGGGCCCTCGAGCTGCGGAGGCAGGAACTGCCCGCCGTACGGTCCGAAGAAGCCGGCCTCGTCGGGGACCGTCTGCCGCCGGAAGCTTTCGCGCGTGCTCGTCTGCTCACTCATGCCACACCTCGTCGTGATCGTTCGGTTCGGACCGTGATCCCATATTAGGGGCGGGGGTCCGTGCCGGGACTCACACCCCACCCATTTCAGGCAGAGGTTTTCGCGCTCTTCCCACCGTCGGCACAGACGGCGCGTCCGCCTGGGTCCTCACTCGGGCGCACCGTCACCGGTGGCCGACCGGCGCGGAGGAAGTCAGAGAAGCTCGATGCGTCTCCAGGATGGGCGCGAGTCGGCTCTCGATGCTCTCGACGAGGCCGGCGACCTGTGCCGCCGGCACGGGACGGCCCAGGCCGAAGCCCTGGGCGGCGTAGCAGCTCATCTCGCGCAACCTCAGTAGCGTCAGGTCGTCCTCGACACCCTCCGCCACGACGTCGAGCCTCAGGTGGCGGGCTAGCTCGACCGTAGAGTGCACGATCGCGGCGCTCGCCTCGTCGTCAAGCATCCCGGTAACGAACGACCGGTCGATCTTCAGGCGGCCAACCGGCAGCCTCTGCAGGTACGCCAGGGAGCTATGCCCGGTGCCGTAGTCGTCGATCGAGAGCGTCACGCCCATCGCGGAGAGCGCGCCGAGGGCCTCCATCGACCGGCGGGGGTCGACCATCGCGGTGCTCTCGGTGATCTCGAGCTCAAGCGACCCTGCGTGCAGGCCGTGGCGGCGCAGGCCAGCCTCGACGCCGTCCACGAGTCCGGGGTCGAGCAGGTTGCGGACCGAGAGGTTGACGGCGACGGTGAGCTCGAGCCCGTCGCGTCGCCAGCGGGCGCACTGGGCGAGCGCGGCGTCGAGCACGTACTCGGTGAATGGACCGATGAGCCCCGTCTGTTCGGCCGCGGCGATGAAGGTGTCCGGGCCCAGCAGGCCGAGCTCAGGGTGCTGCCAGCGCGCCAGCGCCTCCACCCCGACCACGTGCCCCGAAGTGATCTCGACCTGGGGTTGGTAGTACAGGACGATCTCGCCGTGCTCCAGCGCCGCGCTCAGGCTCCCAATGAGCAAGGGAGCCAGCGTCTCGCCGGCCTCCATCTCGGCGCCGTAGTGCGCCGTGCGTCCCGGGCGCGACTTGGCGACCGAGAGGGCGACCTCCGCTCGGTGCAGCGCGAGCATCGCGTCGGGGCCGTCCCCCGGGAGCAGTAGCGTCCCGACGCTGACCTGCACTGCGACGTCGAGGCCAGCGACGGCCATCGGGAGCTCCAGTGCCATCTGGAGTCGCGCCGAGGCGTCGACTGCCGCACCGGCCGACCCGATCGCGGGTTCCAGGATCCCGAAGGTGTGGGTGCCGTGCCGGGTGATCCGTGCGTCGGGACCGGTCAGCTCGCCGAGCCGCTCGGCGACCGCGTACAGGATCGCGTCGCCCGTCCGCGGGCCGAGCGTGTCGTTGATCTCGGTGAACCGCTCCAGGTCGACCAGGAGGAGTCCCGCCTCGGGTCGGTGCGAGCCGAGCGTCTGCGTGAGCCGCTCGATGAAGCGACGCTGGTTCTCAAGCCCCGTTGCGTAGTCGGTCTCGGCCAACCTGGCGAGACGGGCGGCCTGGTCCTGCACCTCGCGCAACATCTGCAGCATCCGCGCCAACACGAGCAGCGCGAGCACAACCGACACGACGACAACCGCCCACGTATTCACCGGCACACCGGCGATGAGCTGGTAGGCAACGACGACCGGCCCGACCATCAGCGCGGCGGCGGGCCCGGCCAGGCGCCACGCGCTCACCGCGACGTCGCCCGCTGCGGCCCGCGCGGTCAGCCGGCGCATCACGGGGTGCAGCGCCAAGGTTCCGCCGATCACGTAGACCACCAACCACCCCGGGTCGAACTGCGTGGTGTGGGATTCGATGGCCGGGCCGAGCGTGGCGACGACCATGGCCCTGCTCACCACGAGCAGTCCCGCGATCCCGCCGGCGAGCAGGCGGCTGGACGGGTTCCATCCACCGGGCGTGACGGCGAGCCGCACCAGCATCCCGAAGATCATCACCTCGCCGATCGGGTAGCCCACGCTCACGAGCCGGGTCACCAACGATGCGTCGGTCGACCAGGTGGGTGCGATCACCCACACCCACGACAGCAGCCCGACGCCAACGGTGAGGAGAGCGCTGTCGAGCAGAGCGGCCGAGGCGCCACGAGGGCTGCAACTTCGGACGAAGACGAGCAGCGCCAGGGCGAGCGGCGGGTAGGAGCCAAGGTAGAAGACATCGGCCGCGGAGGGGAAGGGCACGGGCCCGACCACGTTCGCGTACCCTGCGTACACGGCCTGCCCGAGAATGCTCGAGGCGATCGAGCCCGCCGCGAGGTACCACGCAAGCGGGGCGCGCGGCCGGTTGAGGCGGACGCCTGCGACCACCGCCGCGACGGTGGAGAAACCCACCAGGCAGAACAAGGCATCACGAGTCAGTCCGGCGGGCAGCATCATGTCGACCGCGACGACCACGAGGCCCAGCGTCAGGTAGCGGCTCGAAGCTGTCGTGGGTATCCTCACGGCTACCTATCGGCCGCACGCGCTGCCCGATGAGGGGCCGCTGGGACCCTGTCCCGGCCCAGTGGTGCCAGCGGACCGCTGCCTACGGCAGACGCGAACCGACGCCGCCGGTGGCATGCCAAGAACGAGACCCCGCCAAACTCAGGCAGAGGATCTCGCGCTCTTCCCACCGTGAGCCCAGACGGCGATCTAGGCTCGGTGACGCAGCGCGTTGATCAGTGTCGAAGTCGCGTCTTGACGCACGTCAACAGCTGGCGCACCGGCGCGACCCTAGGACGGATGAGACATGTACCAGACCCGATCGCTCGTCGGCTCGGCCGACGCTCTCGCCGCCCACCTCGACGACGCCATCCCTAAATTCAGCATCTCGGCATCAGTCGAACACCGAGAAGAGCTCTCGATCGGGGACGCGCGCATGATCCTGCGGACGTATGAGCGATACAGCATGATGGGAGGGAACCGCCTCACGCTGTCGGTGAGCATCCTCGCAGTCGGCGACCGGATGGAGGTCGCGCTCACGACGTCCGGCGGCAGCGGGGCCGTGTTCTTCAAGATCAACACGTTCGGTGAAACCGCGTTCATGGACGAGGGCGTGAGAGCCGTTGAAGTCTTCTCTCGCGGCTGAGTTCCGGCGGCGCCTGGCCGCTACAACCGTCGAGCGCTTCTGTGACTCCCCGCCACCTGTCAGTTTTCCGGCACTTCCGGATTCGAAGCCTCGAAGGCGGCCCGCATCTCGTCGTCGGTAATGGGACGCAGGGTCGCGAGCGCTAGAGCCACCTCTGCGGGATTCGCGGTGCGCGGTGCCCCCGCGAACCTGACGTACTCGGGGTCTGCGCTTTTCACTGTCACGTATTGGCCGTCTCGCAGACGCGCAAAGCCCGTCCCGTCGGTGCGAGCCCATCCCTCGTCGTCGGGAACGCACCAGTCCGCGAAGTCCTCGACCGCGTCCGTCGATTTCAGGCCCATCCGTCCGTAGCGCAGAGCCCAGCACGGATAGACGGACGCCACGTCCGCGTCGGGCTGGCGCGCATCGTATGAGATCTGGACCACTCCGCCACCCGACGTCTTCTCCCACGCCGTGTAGGCGCCGCTGTGCCGTACAAGCACCACTTCGAACTCCGGGGCGTCCGCGACGAGCGTCCCAGAATTCAGCAAGGTGAACCGTGCCAGCTGCTCCTCATAAGATGAGCCGTTCCCGAGGTCGAACCCCGCGGTTCCGTCCCTCACAGCCGAGACGGACACCACCACAATGGATAGCGCCGCGACCGCGCCCGCCACGCGAACCCACCGCGGACCGAGGAACACACCGAGCGCAAAGGCGCCGCACATGGCCACCACGGGATACACGAGGTCAAGGCCGGGCGACACCCACATCATCGGGATCTGGTCGAACTGCGCGAGCGCGACCGCCTGCCCCACCCAGGTGAAGAGGGTCACCACAATCGCCGCTCCCACGCGCCGACGCCCGGTGGCGGCCTTGATGACGGCCACCAACACAGCGACGACCGAGGCCATCACGATGACGATCCCGGCCAGCCCCGCGATCGCACCGAAAAGGACGGCCACAAACGCCGACATCCCCACGTAGAGACCCGCCCACAGCACGCCGAAGGCGGCGACCATCGCGTGCAGTGATCGGGCGGCGCTCGGTCGCCGATGCGGCACAACTTCCGCCGCCACGGCGTCGCTCATGCCGCCACCCCCCTCATCAGGCCCCATGGCGCCATTTAACACCCGCGAGTGGGCATGAGCGCCGACTTTGTAGCGGGAGACGGCGCCTCTCGCCTCATTACGAATCGGTCTCGAAAGGCCGTGCGACGGGGCCCCTGGCTTGACAAGCGAGCCACGCTCTTCCTAACCTGTGCACGTACACACATTCCGCTAGCCGACCCGGCGACGTCGATGTGTGTACGTGCACACACTTGCAACGAAGCAAGAGAGGCCAATGGTGACCATCACGCGCAGTGCAACCCTCGCACTCGTTCGCGCTCTCGTGGACGACGGCCTCTTCTTGGGGCGCGACGGCGGCGGCGAGCCCGAGCGTCACGAGTCGGCGCTCGAGAATCCCGCCCCGATGCGGGAGTCGCGCGGTCAAGGTGTCCCCCCGAATGCTTCTCACTGGTCCGCACTCAACTCGGCTGACGGACAGCGGTACTCAGAGGCACCCCGCGAGGTGTCGAGATTCCTCCACGGCAACGATTCGGAGTCATCTGCGGCGATGATGAATCGTGGCATCGACCTCCTCATGGGCGCCTCGCTCGAGGAGCCAGTTGGACTTGGCGCGGGCCAGACCCGCGTCGCAAGAGAGGAGGCGGCATGACCGCCGCGCAACCGTCGTCCACTCCGACGACCATCCAGCCAAGGGTCATCGTCCCGCGCAAGCGCCGTGGTACTCCTCACCGCAAGTCTCTGGTGATACTGCTAGCGCCGTTCGCGTCGCTGTTCTTCTTCCTCTATCTGCTCCCCATCGGCTACGCCTTCTGGCAGTCGCTGCTCGTGATCGAGCGTGACGGCACGTTTGGCAAGGCCCGCGAAGTATTCGGCGGATTCCAGCAGTACGAGCTCGTCATGCAGAACGACGCGTTCTGGCAGTCGATGGGACGCATGGCGCTCTTCGGCGCGGTGCAGGTGCCCGTCATGCTTGGACTCGCACTGGTCTTCGCGCTACTGCTCGACTCGTCGCTCCTGAAGGGCCGACGCTTCTTCCGCCTCGCATTCTTCGTCCCGTATGCGGTCCCCGGCGTCATCGCGGCGATCATGTGGGGCAACCTCCTGTCGCCCAACGTGTCGCCGTTCAAGGCCCTCACCAGCCGGGTCGACCTGCTGGGCGCGGACTTCGTCCTGTGGTCCATCGCCAACGTGGTGACCTGGGTCTTCGTCGGCTACAACATGCTCATCATCTACTCGTCGTTGCTGTCGATCCCCACCGAGCTCCACGAGGCCGCGCGCCTCGACGGCGCGGGTCAGTTCCGCATTGCCTGGTCGGTCAAGATTCCACTGGTACGCCCCGCGATCGTCATGACGGCGGTGTTCTCGATCATCGGCACCCTCCAACTGCTCGCGGAGCCACAGGTGTTCCAGCAGTTCAGCACCGCGGTGACCAGCACCTTCACGCCCAATATGACGGTGTACGCGACGGCATCGATACCTAATACCAACCTCGCGGCCGCCATCTCCGTGGTTCTCGCACTCATCACCTTCGTCCTCTCGTTCACGTTCCTTCGGTTCACCCAGCGAAAGGGCATGGAATGAGCACCGTAGTCAAGCACCGGAAGTCGAGCTCAGCTCCCGCTGAGTCACACGGCGCGCGCGGACCTCGTGACACCCTCATGTCGCGGACCACCGCGATGGTGATCATGGGCGTCTTCACCTTCTACTTCTTGGTGCCGCTCTGGTGGCTGCTCGTGGCATCGAGCAAGAACAAGGGCGACGTCTTCACCACCAATCCGCTGTGGTTCGCGGACTTCCAGCTGTGGGCAAACCTCGGCGATCTGTTCTCGTACGACCACGGCATCTACCTGAAGTGGCTCATCAACTCGGCGGTCTATGCGGGCCTCGGTGGCGCGGTTGCCACGCTGCTCGCGGCGATGGCGGGCTACGCGCTGGCCAAGTACCGCTTCCGCGGCAGGGACATGATCTTCAACGTGATCCTGGGCGGCGTTCTGGTCCCCGCGACCGCGCTCGCGCTCCCCTTGTTCCTGCTGTTCAGCAAGATCGAGCTCACCAACACGTTCTGGGCGGTCTTCCTGCCGTCGATCGTGAGTCCCTTCGGCGTGTACCTCACCCGAATCTTCGCGGCCTCTTCTGTGCCCGACGAGGTGCTCGAGGCCGCACGTCTGGATGGCTCGGGTGAGATCAGGACGTTCTTCACCGTGAGCCTCAAGCTCATGTCTCCCGCCCTCGTGACGGTATTCCTCTTCCAGTTCGTCACGATCTGGAACAACTTCTTCCTCCCGCTCATCATGCTTCGCGATTCGAAGCTTTTCCCCGTGACGTTCGGGCTCTACAGCTGGAACACACAGCTCAATCAGATACCGGAACTCCGCAGCCTCGTGCTGGTGGGTGCCTTGGTATCAGTCGTACCGCTCATCGTGACGTTCCTGTCACTACAGCGGTTCTGGCGCAACGGCCTCGGCGCCGGTGCAGTCAAGTAATTCAGGGCACGTTGCGGCACCCGTCGCACCGTAATGAAGTGAAAGAAAGAAGGACGTTTCAATGACGAAGCACTCCCGGAAGGTGGGCGTAGTTGCACTACTTTCCACCCTCACCCTCACCCTCGCGGCTTGCTCAAGCAGCGATGACACGTCCACCGACGCATCGGGCGGCGCTGCACCTGCCTCGACCGGCGCATGCGCCCCTTCAGACGGCCCCGTCACGCTGACGTTCACCACGTGGCTCCCCGGCATCGAGGACGTCGTCAAGATTTGGAACGACGAGAACCCCGACATTCAGGTCGAAGTTCAGACGGGCCCGAACGGTAACGGCGGCACGTACCAGAACTTCTTCAACCAGATCAAGGCAGGCAACGCGCCCGACCTCGGCCAGATCGAGTACGACGCTCTGCCCAACTTCCGCGTTCAGGACGGCCTCGAGGACCTCAGCGCTTGCGCCGACGTCGTCGCGGCAGAAGACCTCTTTGTCCCGTGGACCTGGAGCCAGGTCACGCTAGGAACGGACTCGAGCATCTACGGTGTCCCGCAGGACGCGGGCCCCATGGCGCTGTTCTACCGCAAGGACCTGTTCGAGCAGAACAACATCCCTGTACCCACCACGTGGGACGAGTACATGGAGGCCGCCAAGACCATCCGCGAGCTCGATGGCTACATCACCAACTTCTCGACCACTGACATCAACCAGTTCGCTGGCTTCGTGTGGCAGGCGGACGGACAGTGGTTCTCCGCTGACGACGCCGGCTGGACCGTTGGCCTCGACTCCCCCGAGTCGCTCAAGGTTGCCGACTACTGGCAGACGATGATGGACGAGGACCTGGTCGCCACGTACCCCGCATGGACGGACGAGTGGAACAACGCCTACAACTCCAGCGAGGTCTGGACCTGGGTGTCCGCCGTCTGGGGCGCCAACTCGATCGCTTCGGGTGCTCCCGACACGTCGGGCAACTGGGCCGTTGCACCTGAGCCGCAGTGGGCAGAGGGCGACAACGCCGCAGGTAACTGGGGCGGATCCTCGACCGCAGTCCTCAAGGGCAGCGAGCACCTCTACGAGGCGACCAAGTTCGCCCTGTGGCTCAACACGTCCGACGAGGCACTCACCGCGCTGAACAAGGCGGCAAACCTCTACCCGGCAACCTTGGCTGGTGCGGACCTTCCCGCACTCAAGGAAGGCGTCGAGTTCTACGGCGGCCAGGCCATCTACGACGTGTTCGCCGAGGCCTCCACTCAGGTCATCCCCGACTTCACGTGGGGCCCGACGATGACGCAGACCTACACTGACGTCGCCGACGGTTTCAAGGGCGCCGCGACCGGCTCTGGCACCCTGAGCGACGCGCTCACGACCGGCAACCAGAAGACGATCGACGCGCTGAAGGCACAGGGCATTCCTGTCGCTGAGTAGTTAGAAAACTCCTGAAGGGGGCGGGCGCCTCACCGGCGCCCGCCCCTCTCACTATCTCTACGGAGGGGCCCGATGGCCGACCAACCGCGCATCATCCATCTCACCGCGGGTGGCGTCAGCTTCGCGATGCTCGTGGACGCCCACGGCCCGAGGGTCCTCCACTGGGGAGCCGCGCTCTCCCAGGCCGATGTGGTCGCCCTCGCGGGCTCCGACCTTCCGGCCGTGACCTTCAGTTCATTCGACGCCCCGCGCTCGGTGACCCTTCTCCCCGTCGACGGCGACGGCTGGTCGGGCGCCCCCGGGCTCGCGTGGCACCGCGCAGGAGCCCACTCCGACGCGCGCCTCGTGACGCGCGATGTCACGGCCTCTTCTTCCGCCGATGGCGGTCAGCGTGTCACCGTGACGATGGCCGATGACGCCGCTGCTGTCGTCGTCGAGCTGACGTTGACGCTCGACGCCTCGGGCGTGCTGGAAAGCCGCACGCGCGTCACCAACGCGAGCGATGCCACCGATCCGCTCGATCTGCTCGCGGCCAGGCTCGTGATGCCGCTCCCGACACGCGCCACCGAAATCGTCGACCTTACCGGCAGGTGGACCCGCGAACGCGCCCCGCAGCGCATCCCCGTGCGCGACGGCGCTCACGTGCGCCAGGGACGCAGGGGTCGCCCCGGCCACGATGCGCCTCTCGTCACCATGGTCGGCACCGACAGCTTCGCGTTCCGTTCGGGAGAGGTGTGGGGCACCCACATCGCATGGAGTGGCAATACCGAGGTGGCCGTCGAGCGCCTGCCCGAGGGCGCCGGGGTACACGCCGCGGTGATCGCCGCGGGCGAGCTGTTGAGCCCGGGCGAGATCAGGCTCGGCGCGGGCGAGAAGTACACCTCGCCCACCACGGTATGGGCATGGTCCGACGGCGGCATCGACGGCCTCAGCCGCGCGCTTCACGGGCACGTCAGGGCGCGCGACGCGCACCCGCACACCTCAAGGCCCCTCACCCTCAACACCTGGGAGGCCGTGTACTTCGACCACGACCCCGCCGCCTTGGCACAATTGGCGCGCCTCGCGCACCGCGTCGGAGTCGAACGCTTTGTGCTCGACGACGGATGGTTCGCGGGACGGCCAAACGACAGGTCTGGCCTGGGCGACTGGGTCGTAGACACGCAGAAGTGGCCGCACGGCGTGCAGGAGCTGTCGACGCTGGTCCACGAGCTAGGCATGGAGTTTGGGCTGTGGTTCGAGCCCGAGATGGTGAACCTGGATTCCGACCTGGCGAGGAGCCACCCCGAGTGGATCCTCGGGGTGCGCGAGGACCCCGCCGAGTGGCGGCACCAGCTGGTACTCGACCTCACGCGGGCCGAGGTGTTCGCCCACCTGCTCGAACGGATCGACTCCGCCGTCCGTGAAGCGGGAGTCGACTTCATCAAGTGGGACCACAACCGCGACCTGCATGGCGCGGTCTCGCGAGCCTCGGGCCACGCGGCCGTCCACGCTCAGACGGAGGCGACCTACGCCCTGATGGACGAGGTCCGACGCCGGCACCCGCGGCTCGAGATCGAATCGTGCGCGTCGGGCGGCGCACGCGTCGACCTGGGCGTCCTTTCCAGGACCGAAAGGGTGTGGGCCTCCGACACGAACGACCCGATCGAGCGTCAGGCCATTCAGCGGTGGACGGGAGTGCTGCTGCCCCCGGAGCTCGTCGGGTCCCACGTGGGACCCGAGACCGCGCACACCACGCATCGCGCCTCGACCCTCGGCTTCCGCCTGCTCACCGCGCTGTTCATGCATGCGGGGATCGAGTGGGACCTCACGACGTGCACCGAGCACGAGCTCGACACGATCACGAGGTGGACCGAGTTGTATCGCGAACTCAGGCCCCTGCTCCACACCGGCGAGACGGTGCGTGCGGACCTTGCCGACGAGTCGAACCTCCTGCACGGCATCGTCGCACCGGACGCCTCACATGCGGTTTTCGCCTGGGTGTGCGTGGCCACCTCCGGCCAGGCGTCGACGCCGCGAGTCCCCTTGCCGGGGCTCGACCCCGACGCCACATACCACGTGCGTGTGCGCGAAGACCTGGGGCGCGCATCGCGCCACGGGGTCGCGGACCCCGCCTGGATGACCGGCATTCCGATGCTGTCCGGGCGCGCGCTCGCGACGGCGGGGCTGCCGCTTCCCCTTCTCGACCCCGGAAACGGCCTGCTGGTCGAGGTCACGAGAGTCGACGCCGACTAGGAGGACACCGCGCGCGCATGGTCGCGAGCGCGAGTTCCTGAAGCCCTACCCCTCGAGTGGGACCGGCCCCCGCACGCAATTACGTCCGTCGCCCTTCGCTCGGTAGAGCGCGCCGTCGGCGGCCGTGAGCAACTCCTCGGGCGTAGCAATTCCCTTGCCGAGCACCGAGTAGCCAATGCTCACCGTGAGATCGCGTTCCCGCCATGACGCCATCGAAACCTCACGGCGCAGTCGCTCGGCAAGCACCCGCGCACCCACCCCACTCGTGTTGGGGAGGATCACAGTGAACTCGTCCCCGCCGTACCTGCCCACAAAGTCAGAGGGCCGCAATCCCCCGGACAGCACGCCCGCCACATGGCGAAGGGCTTCGTCGCCCGCGACGTGGCCGAACGCGTCGTTGTGCCCCTTAAACGCATCAAAATCGACCATGAGCACCGCCATCGGAGCCCCGTAGCGGACCGCGCGCACTACCTCCTCTAAGAGCCTGGCATCGAGCGTGCGACGATTGGCGAGACCGGAGACCGGGTCGGTCGAAGCCTCGTGCCTCAGATCCGACTCCGCTTGGCGCAACTCCCGCTGATAGTCGACCAGGCGGTTTACCTCGGCATCCTGATCAAGAACCGTCCGCTCGAGTTCCATGACGGTGCGCCGCAACTGGAGCATCATCGACACTTCACTCGCGAGGAGTTCCAGCGCCTCGAGCTGACGTGTCGTCAGCTCTCGCGGCTCCCGATCGATCACGCACAACGAGCCCAGCGCCAGACCCGACGCGGTCACCAACGGTGCGCCAGCGTAGAACCGGATGTCCGGATCACCCTTCACGAGGGGGTTGTCGACGAATCTCACATCAGCGGTCGCGTCCTTCACTACCATGACGGTTCCAGGGTCGACGATCGTGTGCGCGCAAAAGGCTTGATCCCTGGGTGTCTCCGTCGCATCGAGACCCACATTCGCCTTGAACCACTGCCGCGACCCGTCGACCAGGCTGATAAGCGCGATCGGGGTATCGCAAATCATCCCAGCGAGCTTCGCGAACCCGTCATAGGACCGCTCGGGGAGCGAGTCCATGATGTTCAGGACGTCGAGTTCCTCCAGGCGCTCGTGCTCGCGCTCAGGAACGGGGTATGCGGATGTGGCCACTGCATGGTCTCCCTTCGTCGCGACGGCGACGCTCGGGACCAGATGCCGGGCCCGATCGCGGCTCCCAGAGTCTAGGCGTCTCTACCCTGGCGAGGCGAGGGAGGTGTGGCGAAGTCGCCACGCCGCACGCGGGGAGGATGGCAGACCGGCTGCCTGAGCATCCCGGTGGGGGAGCGTGCGAACACCGCGCGCCCATTCGCCGCAGCTACTCCCCGCGCACGATCGCGAGGTAATCGGGATCGACCACTTCGCCGTGCAGGTCGATGAGGCCAAAGTCCATGGCCGTGTAACTCCAGATCGCGCGGCCGATGCCGTGCTCGCGCAGCAAAGAATAGAAGTCGGCGAGCCAGGCGTTGCGGCTGTCGGGATCCACCCAGTCGGCCACGCCGAACTCGCCACAGTAAATTTCGTGGCCTGTGCGCTGGGCGAAGGCCACCGCGGGCGCGATGATCTCGGCCAAGAACTCGCGATCCATGCGCTGGTCCACCTGCTGGTCGCCAAACTGGTTGTGCTGAGGGTTCTCGGCGAGCCACTCTCCCAGGCCCGCGAGGTGCCCAGGATAGGAAGGCGCCTGACCCCACTCGCGCGGGCCCTCCGCCCAGGGAGCGTTCTGGTGCGTGAAGTACAGCGGCTCGTACGTGTGGAACGTGTAGATCACGTGGGGGTCGTCGATCTCTATCAGGCCGTCCAGGCCACTCACCGCGTTGTTGTGGGTCCCGCCGATCATGACGGTGGCCTCGGGAGCGATCACCCGGATAGCTGCCAGCGTGCGCGCGGCGAGGGCATTCCACGGACCGTTGTCGGGAAGCGTGACCTCGTTGAGCAGCTCGAAGATGATCGGCACCGGCGCATCCGCATAGCGACGCACGATGGTCTCCCACAGCGCCACGAAACGATCCTGAACCGCGGGGTCGGTGAACAGCGTATTTGTAGCGCCCACACCCTCCTCGAGGTCGTTGCGGAACGTGAATCCCGGCGCCTCGTGGAGGTCAATGATGACGGCAAGCCCAGCGTCGGCGCACCACTCGATACAGCGATCGATGTAGACGTAGCCGTCCTCGCGGGGCACACCGATCGCGTCGTCGGACTCAATCACGGGGTAGTCAACGGGGAGCCGCACGTGGTCGAGTCCCCACGCGGCGATGCGCTGAACGTCCCTCCTGGTAATGAAGGTCCGGAAGTGATCGTGGTCGTAAGCGTCATATTGCGAGAGCCAACCACCAAGGTTGACGCCGTTGACGAAGTCCTTCATTACTGCCTTTCACGTGCGCGGATAAGCACCCCATCTTACGGAACTGTGAGCGCGCGTCCCCATGCCCTCGGTCAGGGGGCCTGCGGGTCTTCGGCCTCCATCGCGGCGGTGAATTCGTGCTTGCTCGACTGCCAGCCGTCCTCGTTGAGGCCAGTGCGCCAATAACCGGAGATGGAGACGCGTGAGCGGTCAAGGCCCGCGTCGAAGAACAGGAACCGCCGCAGCGGCTTCACCATGTCCGCGTTGCCGTGCACAAATGCTTCAACGGCGCCCGCCTCGACCGCGCCGCGGGGCACGCCCGCGGCAACCACAGCCCGCACCAAAGCTTCGCCGTAGCCAAGCCCATGCTCGTCCCTGTGCACCCAGGTGATCGAGGTGTGCGACGTGGTGGGCATCGGCTGGCGATGCGCCGCGGAGGCGACCTCCAGGAATACCGACGCGCGAGCGTCGTCCGGGAGCGCCTCGAGGGCGGCGGCAATCGCGGGGATGGCGGCCTCGTCGCCCACCAGCAGGTGCACGTCGGCATCGGCCGATGGCGCCCACCCGCCGCCAGGGCCCATGAACGTGATCTCGTCGCCAGGCTTCGCGCGCGCGGCCCACGGGCCCGCCAGGCCCTCGTCGCCATGGATCACAAAGTCGATCGCCAACTCATTGGCGTCGCGATCAAAGCGGCGAACCGTGTAGGTACGCGTCACCTCGCCGAAGCGCAGCTTGACGTACGCATCCGTATACGCGATATCGGGCAGGGCGCGCAGGCCGTCGCCCGTCAGGATCACGCGGACCATGTCGAGCGCAATCGTCTCGGTGCGCGCCACCGTGGCGGTGTGAACGGGGCGGGGCGGGCGGCTGGGAGTAGTCATCACGGCCAGCGTACGAGCCCACAACCCGAACGGTCATGAATCACGCTTGCGGCGAACGGTGCGCGAATGACACCATCGACCCCGTGCTCAAGACACCCCCCACGCTCTCCGCGATGCCAGCGTGAGCGGCGACATCACGCCCCCTGCGGCGCATCCGTCCATCACGCGGGAGACGGTCACGGCCCTGGTCGCGGAGCAGACACCTGACCTTGCCCACCTCGCCATCGGCGAACGCTTTGACGGCTGGGACTGCGCGATGTTCCGGCTTGGTGACGGCCTCGCCGTGCGGCTGCCGCGCACTCAGACTGCGGTGAGTTTTCTGCAGGCCGAGACCCACTGGGTGCCTCGACTCTCCCCTCAGTGGGACTTTCCCGCGCCACGTTTTGTCGCCCATGGCGTGCCCGGCCATGGCTACCCGTGGCCGTGGACGGTGGTCACGTGGGTTCCTGGCGACATGGCCGACGCCGTCCCGCTCACGGCCGACGCGGGACCTGCCTTGGGACGCGCCCTCGCGCAGGTGCATACCGCCGCGCCGGACGACGCCCCCTTCAACGTCGAGCAATCGATCCCGATGGCTGACAGGGACACGAAGGTGAGGGAACGGGTCGCGGCGCTTGCGCAGGCGCCTGGTCCTGACGGCCACACGATCGACATCGAGGTGGCGCACGGAATCTGGGAAGCCGCGCTCGCTGCGAGCCCTCACTCCGAATGGGTCTGGTCTCACGCGGACCTACACGGCGCAAACGTGCTGAGCCACTCCGGCGCATTTGGCGGCATCATCGACTGGGGCTCGATGGCGATGTGCGACCCGGCGGTGGACCTTGGCTTCGCGTACACGCTCATGCCCCGCGCCGGTGTGGATGCCGCGCTCGCCGAATACGGCCGCCTCACGGGTCGTGTCAACGCCGACTTTGTTGCACGAGCGCGGGGTATCGCGCTCAGCAAGAACGTGGGCGTCGCCCTCTCCCCCAGGCCCGTGACCAGCGCCATGGGGTGGCGCGGCCTTGCGGCGATCGGGGTCGCCCGGCCCCAACGTCCCTGAGCCCTATGTCCGATCTACCCCGTTCTATCCGCGTCTAGAGTGAAGTGACCCCCGTCCCCAAGGACCCCCGTGACCCGCTCCGCCTCCTCAAGTCCTGCCTCCCGGCACGCCACCCGCACCGCGTGGATCGTGTTTGGCGTGGCGGTCGTCGCCTACGTCGTGGCCGTCATCCACCGCACCGCTTTCGGTGTGGCAAGCGCCGACGCCTTCGACCGCTTTGGGATCGGCGCGACGGCACTCTCGATGCTCGCCGTGGTCCAGATCGCGCTGTACGCCGCGATGCAGGTTCCTGCGGGAACGATGCTCGACCGATGGGGTCCCGCGCGCGTGATCATCGCGGGTTCGCTCGTGATGACCGTGGGCCAAGCGCTCATGGCGTTCGCGCCAGGGTTCGGATGGGCGCTCGTGGCACGCGCGCTGATCGGCGCGGGAGACGCCCCCATCTTTATCGCCGTGGCCAGGCTCGTAGCGATTCACTTTCCGCCACGACGAGTGCCCGTCATGGTGCAACTTACGGGACTCATCGGCCAGACCGGCCAGCTCGCTTCGGCTATCCCCTTCGCCTACCTCCTGCATCGCACCAGCTGGACGCCCGCCTTCGCGACCCTTGCGGTGCTGGGCCTGGTCACGGCGGGCGTGGTGTGGTGGGTGCTAGTCCGCCCCACCGACGACGCAGAGATCGAGGAGCGCCTGCCCGCGGCCTCAGTGCGGGAAGCTCTTAAGACGCACTGGACGACTCCAGGCGTGCGCCTCGGATTCTGGAGCCATTTTGTGGCCCCGTTTTCCGCCAACACGATCGCGCTGCTGTGGGGCGTGCCCTACTTCACGACGGCACAGAACCTGTCGCCCGCACAGACAAGCCTGCTCCTCACGTGCATCGTGGTCTCCAATATCGCCGTCGCACCCTTCATCGGAGTGCTCACGGCCAGGCACCCTTTGCGCCGGTCGTGGCTCGTGCTCGGCGGCGCATTCGTGATGGCGCTCGCGTGGGCCGCGCTCCTGATCCCCACCACGCCGCGACCACTATGGCAGCTCGTCGGATTCGTGCTGATCATCGGCGCAGGAGGCCCGATGTCGCTCGTGGGTATGGACTTCGCGCGGTCGTTCGCGGTGCAGCACAAGACCGGAAGCGCGAACGGCTTTGTGAACATGGGAGGGTTCATCGCGACCATCATCAGCGTGCTTCTCGTTGGCATCGTGCTCCAGGTGGTCGCCCCGAGCGGCGCCTCCACCTACACCCTGGGCGAGTATCGGCTCGCGTTCGCAGCGCTTGCCGTGCCGTGGGGCATTGGGGTGACAGGCGTATGGCTGAGCAGGCGCGACACCAGGGCGATCATGGCCGAGGACGGCATCCTGGTGCCCACCGCACGCGAGGCCTGGCGCCTCTACCGCCGCGCGAAGAACGGGCGCTAGCTGGCGACCAGCCGTTAGCCGACGACGGAGACGTGCTCCCTGCGGTGAGCGGCCGAGTCGACGATGTCGACCACGGCCATCGCGAAGTCGGGAGCCGAGACCGATGACTTGCCGTCGGCGTCGAGGATCGCCACGTCGCCACCCAGGCGATACTTGCCCGTTGGAGTGCCCGGAGCGAATGCCCCAAAGGCCTGCGCGGGACTCACGTATGTCCAGTCCAGCTGCTCGGGCTCGGCCATGAGCGACTCGAGCACCGCATAGCCTGCCTTCGCCTCCTGGAGGTACTGGCTGGGAACAAAACCCTCGACAAAACGGGGAGCCCCCGCCGCGGGACGCAGCGAGGAGTACCCACCCACCACGATGAGGCGCACGCCGGACCCTCCCGCTCGGGACGCGAGGGCCTCGGTCAGCTCGAGCTGCTGATCGGCCATGTCGCCACGCGGGGACGTGGCGCTGACCACCGCATACGCTCCGTCGAACGCCTTTGCCCTGACGTCGACGTCCATGGCAGAACCCTGCAGATAGGTCGCGCCCTCTATAGGGTCAGCCGGCGCATTGCGGGAGATGGCGAGCACCTGGTGCCCGCGCTTGACGGCCTCGGCCACGACTGCGGCACCCGCGTAGCCGGTGCCGCCGATGACGGTAATACGTGACATGTTGACCTCCTGAGGGTGCGGCCCGGCGAGACTCCTCGCGCAGGCCAACTCTCTCAACGTAGTCCGTTCATGGGCCATTCCGCGTCGCCATCATCGAATTGGATACGCCGCCGATTCCTGGTGTCTTTGTCGCACCGCCGTGTGCCACGAACCAGACTGCGGTGGCCCGCTACGCTTACCCAAGGCGCGATCCTTACCGGCGCACACGGATGAGTGACACGAGACCTAGGACGGTTGTTCACCAACTATGAGCGACAACAACGAAAACGATCCCTTTGCCACACCCGCACCGCAGTGGGGCGCACAACCGCCGCTCGCCGCGCCTGCGACGCAGCCCGGCATGGGGAACTACGCACCTGCCCCGCCTTCGCCGTACGGCTATGGAGCGCCCACGCCCCAGAGCTCCAGCAACAAGAACTACCTGGGGATCCTCGCGCTCATCTTCCCCTTCGTGTTCCTGAGCCTGCCCGGCATCATCGTGGGCCACCTTGGCCTCTCTGCGGTCAAGAAGGGTGAGGCCAACAACCGTGGCATCGCACTCGCGGGCACCATCATTTCGTGGGTGTTCACGGTCTTCACCGTGCTCGGAATCCTGGCGTCCATCGCGCTTCCGGTCTATCTTGAGCAGCGGGATAAGGCCGAAGAGACCACATCGGCCCAGCAAGACAACGGGATCGTCCAGCAGGACGACGTTGCGGAATCGGTCACCGCCCCGCAGCCCTCGACCGGAGCGGGCACCGACTCCGGCACCGACACCGCAAGTACCGACGGCGTGGTTCCCTTTTCCGATCTTGAGCTCGGTCACTGCATCGCGGACCCGTATGAGAACTCCGTGCAAGACGCCGACGGCACCTCGTGGCTCGAGGGCGTGATGCTCGTGGACTGTGCCACGGTGCATTATGGCGAGGTTTACGCCGTGCTCGACATCGAAGGGGACGACCCCTACGTCGAAGACGACGTCTACTCAAAGGCAGACGACCTTTGCTACTACGCCTTTGAGGACTACATGGGCGTCTCGTACGAGGAGTCGATGTACTACTACGACCCCTTCTACCCCACCGCGAAGAGCTGGGCCTACGGCGACCGCGAGACCACTTGCGTGGTCACCTCCGGAGCGTCTGACACTGTAGGAACCCTGCAAGGCTCGGGTTCCTGAGGCCACGACCGCCCCTCCGACTACAACGATCCGCCGGCTCAGTAGACTGGAAAGATGAGCCTCCCCACGTACGCACTGAACGATGGCTATTCGATCCCCGCGATCGGTTTCGGCACCTACCCGTTGCTGGGCGACGAGGGATACCGATCGATCAGGACCGCGCTCGACGCTGGGTACCGCCTCATCGACACGGCGTGCAACTACGAGAACGAGGGCACGGTAGGCAAGGCCATCCGTGACTTCCTGCGCGAGTCGGGAACCCCGCGCGAAGAACTCACTGTGCAGACCAAGATCCCCGGTCGTCACCACGAGGCCACGCGCGCCGTCCAATCCGGCTACGAATCGGCAGCCCGCCTCGGCCTGGATCAGGTCGATGTGGTGATGATCCACTGGCCCAACCCCATCACCGGCAAGTACCTGGACGCCTGGAACGGCCTCATCGAGCTTCAGCAGCGCGGAATCGCGCGCAGCATCGGCGTCTCTAACTTCACGGCGCCGCTTCTCGAGGAGATCATCGCGAAGACGGGTGTCACCCCCGTGCTCAATCAGATCGAGCTCCACCCGCTGTTTATCCAGGAGCAGATGCGCGCCGAACACGTCCGCCTCGGAATCCTCACCGAGTCGTGGAGCCCACTCGGCAAGCGCAATGCGCCCTACGAGACCCCCGCCGTCGCCGATGCCGCGGAGTCCCACGGCGTAAGCCCAGCCCAGGTGGTACTCAGGTGGCAGGTGCAGCTGGGCAACGTCCCCATGCCCAAGTCCGCTACGGCCGCACGCCAGGTGAGCAACCTCGACGTCTTCGGCTTTGTGCTGACCGACGCCCAGATGGCGGCCGTCAGCGCGCTCGACCGCCCTGACGGCAGGCTCTTCGGCGGCGACCCCGCCACGCACGAAGAAATGTAGCCAGCCGCGGGCGCCCCCGGGCCCCTGGTCCGTCGAGGTTTCGCTCGCACACACCTATGCTGTGCTCAAGGCACGCATCGTGGCGGCGCCATCCCATGACACCCGCTCAAGCGAGCCGTGCCGCGCTGCGAACCCTAGGAAGACCGTGAACGCACCCACCCGCGCCAGTCGCCGTGCGTGGCTCGTGTTCGCGGCGGCAGCCGCCGCGTACCTTGTCGCGGTGGTTCACCGCACCGCGCTGGGCGTCGCGGGCGTCGAGGCCCTGGACCGATTCCAAATCGGTGCGACCGGGCTCGCCGCGCTCTCGGTCACACAGATCGCCGCCTATGCGGCTCTGCAGCTACCGGCGGGGCGGCTGCTCGACAAGTGGGGACCCCGCACCATGCTGGTGGGCGGCTCGCTGCTCATGGCTGCGGGCCAGGCGCTCATGGCGGTCAACCACGACTACAAGATCGCGCTGCTCGCCAGGATCCTGATCGGTGCGGGCGACGCCCCCATCTTCATCACGGCATCGCGCCTGGTCACACACTGGTTCCCGCCTCGCAGGGCACCTCTCATGGTCCAGCTCACCGCCCAGGTGGGCCAGCTGGGCCAGCTCACGACCGCGATCCCAGTCGCGTGGCTACTCCACACGCAAGGCTGGTCGACCACCTTCCTGACGCTCGCCGTCGGCGGCGTCGTAGCGGCCGGGGTGGTAGCCACCGTGCGCAACCCGAACGATGCGGACAAGGCCACCTCCTCGGAGCTGGCCACGCCGCGCGCACGCGGCACCGTCTCCCCCGCAGGGGTGCGCCTTGGCTTCTGGACACACTTCACCGCGCTGTTCTCCGCCAACACGATCGCGCTGCTGTGGGGAGTGCCGTTCTTCATCACCGCTCAGGGCCGCAGCCCCGCAGAGGCGAGCGTGCTGCTCACGGTGCTCACGCTGGGCAAGTTTGTCGCAAGCCCGTTTGTGGGCACCGCGACCGCGCGCCACCCGCTACGCCGCTCGTGGATGGTCCTCATCTTTGCCGCCATCACCGCGGTGGCCTGGATCGCCCTGCTCTCGCAGTCGACTCCGCGGCCGATGTGGCAGCTCATCGTCTTCGTCGGCGTGATCGCCGCGGGAGGCCCCGTGTCTCTCGTTGGCCTCGACTACGCGCGCACGTTCGCCGATCACGACCACCTGGGTGCCGCGAACGGCAGGGTCAACACCGGCGGTTTCGTGTCGACGATTATCGCCGTGGCCCTCGTCGGCATCGTGCTCCAGCTGGCGGCGCCCGACGGCAACTACGATCTGCACGCGTACCGCCTCGCGTTCGCGTCGCTCGCGCTGCCGTGGGCTGTTGGCGTCTTCGGAATCCTGCGTAACCGGCGCCAGGCGCGCGCCGATTGGGCGGCCGACGGCGTCATCATTCCCCCCGTCAGGGATGCCCTCGCAAGTCGAAAGGCGCGTCGCTCCAAGTAACGTTCGCAGCTAGGGCTGTCCCGCCTCGAGAATGTCGGAAACGAAGCCCGAGATCACGTCGACATCTTCGGCGCTGAATTTCTTGCACTCGGGGTAGACGACCTGCCAGTTGTTGATCGCCTCGTAGCCGGCAGCGACCGCCGCGATCGCGCGAATGAGGTGTTCGGGCTTGATCTCCCCCGGCTCGGTGGCGCCGCTCAGACCCGCGGCGAGCCGCAAGGACAGCTGATGAGTGATCCCCGTCTTGGCCACCTCGTGGTCGACGGACGGAGCGACGCTCGGGTCCTTGAACACCGTGACCACGTCGGGCTCACACGTGGACATTGCGCCCACGACATCGCTCACGAATTGCTTGCGCGCTGCGGCAGTGCTGAGATCGCGCTTCTCGCCGACGGCATCGCGAACGGCCATAAGCGGCAGCGAAACAATCTCATGAAGGAGCACGTCCTTGGACGCAAAGTGGTAGTACAGCGCGGCCTTGGTGACGCCGATCTCGTCGGCGATGTCCCGGATTGACGTCCCCGCAAAACCCCTGGTAGCGAAGAGGTGAGCGGCCACGTCGAGGATGCGCTGTCGCGTGTCGGTGCGCGGCGACTTGGGTAGTGCGTCGATGCTCATGCGCCCATCCTTCCACCGCCTCGGCGGGGTGCCTGTGTTCCCCCGACATCAAAGTTTCACTTGACGACCGTTTAGTCAGTGTGCCACGATCGCGCTGTTGCCATCTTACCGGTCGTTTAGTGATGATGAAAGGCCCTCCCCATGAAGTCTCTCGCCCGCCTCTCCACCACCAGGCCCCTCGCGGTGCTGCTCGGCTGGATCTCGCTCGTCATCGGCCTCACGGCCGCATCGGCCGCATCCGGACCCGACTTCCGCGACACGTTCTCGCTTCCAGGCACCGACTCCCAGGCCGCATACACGCTGCTCGACCACGCCTACCCGAGCCAGTCGGGCGACGCCGACACGCTGGTTTTCCGCGCGGATTCCGGCACGCTCGCGACGTGGCAGCCCCAGATCGACGCCGCGCTCGACCAGATAGCGGCCATCCCCTCGGTCGCCCAGGTCACGAGCCCCTTCGACGCCAACGGCGTGGCCCAGGTAGGCGCCGACGGCACCATCGCGTTCGCCACCATCGCGTACGACGCGGAGACCTACAACCTGTCGATCGAGGACATCCAGACGGTCGCCGACATCGGCGCCGGTCTCGACGCGATCGACGGCCTCACCGTGGGCGACGGCGGCTATCCCTCGTCTCGGCTCCAGGAGCCCGAGGTCGGCATCGGCGAGCTCCTCGGCCTGCTGATCGCGGGTGTGATCCTGGTGCTCGCGTTCGGCTCGGGCCGCGCCGCGACGGTTCCGCTCATCTCGGCGATTGTCGCGGTCACCTCGACCGTGGGCGCACTTGGGCTGCTCACGTACTTTGGCCCGCTCACACCCAGTTCCTCGATCCTTGCCGTGCTACTGGGACTGGGCATCGGAATCGACTACGCGCTCTTCATCGTGAACCGCTACCGCGTGGGCCTCAAGGCAGGCCGCGACGTGCGCGAAAGCGTCATCGCCGCGATGACGACCTCGGGTCGCGCCGTCGTGTTCGCGGGGATCACCGTGTTCATCGCGCTCGCCGGGATGCTGGTGCCGCGCATCACCTTCCTCACGGGGCTCGCGGTCACCGCGGCCGTCACCGTGGTGTTCTCGGTCGCGGCGTCCATGACCCTGGTGCCCGCCCTACTCACGCTGTACGGCAAGCGCATCCTCGGCCGCCGCGACCGCGCCGAGCTCGCGCGCAAGGGCTTCGTGCCAGCGCCCGCGGCACGGCCTGGCCGCTTCTCGCGGCTCGTCGAGGCCCGCCCGCTCGCGGCATCGGTCGCGGCGGTCGCGATCCTCGCGGCTCTTACCATTCCCGCGCTCACCATCAGGCTCGGCAACGCCGACGCGGGCAACGACCCGGCGGGCACGCCGTCGCGCACCGCATTCGACCTCATGAGCGAGGGCTTCGGGCCGGGCACCAACGGCGCGATCGTGGTGGTCGCCGACCTGGGTGCGGTCGACACCCTCTCGCAATTCGCGATGGCCGATCCATCGCTCATCCCCCCCGCTCTTGCCACGCTCGCGCGGGAACTGGCGGAAGACGCCTCGGTCGCATCGGTCATCGGCCCCATCCCCAGCGCGAACGGGGACGCGGCGCTCTTCCAGGTGACGTCCACCGCACGTCCCCAAGACGTCGAGACCACCGACCTGGTCGAGCGGATCCGCTCGGACTACGCGCCAATTGCCGGTGCCGCGGGCTACGAGGTACACGTCGGAGGCTCGACCGCATCGAATATCGACTTCACCGACAGGATCGCGGCGTCCATTCCGCTGTTCTTCGCGCTCGTCGTGGGCCTGTCGATGCTCGTACTGCTCATTGCATTCCGCTCGGCGGTGCTCCCGCTCGTGGGCGCCGCCCTCAACCTGCTGAGCGCGGGCGCCGCATTCGGCATCACCGTGGCCGTTTTCCAGTGGGGTTGGGGTCACGAAGCCATCGGGCTGGGAGGTGGAGGGCCCATCGAACCCTTCGTGCCGCTCATCCTGTTCGCCCTGCTCTTTGGCCTCTCGATGGACTACCAGGTGTTCCTGGTCAGCCGCATGGCGGAGATCTGGCACGCGACGGGCGACAGTCGCCACGCCGTGCGCCGCGGGCTGTCCGAGGTGAGTCGCGTCATCATCGCCGCCTCCTCAATCATGGTCGTGGTGTTCGGGTCCTTCGTGACGTCCGATGCGCGGTTCATGAAGCTGCTGGGCCTTGGCCTCGCCGTGGCGATCGCGCTCGACGCGTTCGTGATCCGCGTGGTGCTCATGCCCGCGATCATGCGGGTGCTGGGCGCGAGGGCGTGGTGGATCCCCGCGTGGCTCGACCGGGTACTCCCGCACATCGACATCGACGGCCACGACATTGATAGGCACGACGAGGGGCCCGTCACGGCCGATTCCGACGACACGAAGCCGAGGGAGCTCGAGCCCGCGCTCACTCGCTAACGTACGCCACGACGCCGCGCGGTGCCTGGTAGTCCGGGTGCCGCGCGGCGTCGCCGCTCGCTGCTCGCTACGACTTCTTGAGCTGCTTGAGATAGGACTTCCATTGCGAGGCCTCTGCCTTGCGGCCCGCCTCGGCATAGGTGCCCGCCAACCGCGACGCGAAGACCTCCCGTTCGTCGGCGCCGTGCGTCTCGTCCTTGGCCGCGGCCGCGAGCGCGCCCATGGCCTCGTCAAAGCGCTCGGTAGCGAGCAGCGCGGAGGCCTTCCAGTGGACGGCCGCGGCGGCCCTTCCGGTGTCCCCGATGGCGAGCATGCGCGCCGAGACGTCGTCGGCGAGGGCGATGACGCGATCGTGGGCGTCCCTGTCGTCCAAGAGGCTCAGGCGCACAAAATGCGCCTTGGCGATCAGGGCCTCATGCCCGGAGGCCTCGGCCTTGGCAATGGCCTCGTCCGCGACGGTGAGCCACCTGTCGTCGCCGCGCGTTCCCAGGGATCCCGCGTAGCTAAGAAGCACGTCGACCTCGAGCCCCGGGTCCGGCGCGTCTCCCAGCGCACCGATCGCCAGCTCAAACGCGTCAATCGCCTCGTCGAGCCGTTCCTGATAGTGCAGCTCCCGCCCTGCCGCATAGGCGGCGACCGCAGCGAGGGCCGTGAGGTCCGTATCCTGTGCGGCTCGTGCCGCCGCCAGGTACTCGTCCGCGGCACGGTCGTCATATGTCGCGTCGTACGCGCGTCCCAGGTGATAGTGAGTCTCGGCGATCGAGGCCGCGGAGGCTTCGGGGCCCTCCTCGTCCCTGATCTGCTCCAGCATCGGCACGGAGGCCTCCGCATCGCCCGAGTTGAGCGACGCCAGCGCATACGCCCAGCGCAGCGCCATGGGAGGCGTCTCCCCTGGCGGGTTGAGGCTCAGCGCATATGCGTACCGAGCTGCGGCCTCCTCGTGGTCGCCGGATTCCGCCAAGACGTTGCCCGCGGACACCGCCTGATGCGCCGCCAGGCCCCCGTGTCCCGCCGCGGCGGCGACGGCAACGGCCACGCCGTGTAGCTCTGCGGCGCCCGCAAGGTCGCCTGCGCGCGCAAAAAACTCGGCCTTGGCGCCCATCAGCACCGCCTCGACGGTGCGAGATTCCGCGACCGCAAGCGCCCTATCGATCTGCGCGAGTGCCTCCACGGTCAGGCCGCGAGCCGCCGCGATCTGCGAGGAGAACAGCAGCATCGAGGCAAGCGGCCGATGCGCGTCAGGGTCGTCGGCGATGGACGCCACCAGATCAAGGGCCTCGGCGAGCTGCTGTGCCGCCTCGGCGAGCTGCTCCTCCCCCACGTCGCCGTCGAGGATCACCGAGGCCACGGCCCCATGCGCCGCCGCGACAAAGCCGACGTACGCGTCGGGGTGGGCCGCAAGGGCGGTGGCGACGTCTTCGACGCTCGGGTCATCGCAGGTCTCGCGCGCGAAGGCCGCAGTCTCCACGCCGTAGGCGGCCTCGACGGCGCCAATCCATGCGGCTGTCGCGCCCTGCTCCAGTTCCGTGTCTTCGAGCGCCCCGGCGCACACGCGCTGCAGGCCGTAGCCGCGCGAGAGCGCCCTGCCCTCGAGGTCCGGTAGCGCCTGCGAAAGCGCGGCAAGAGCGAAGACTGCCTCCCCCGCCCAGCGGTGATCGAAGGCTCGCTCGAGCCATTCGTCGGGGGTCTGGGGGACGGCCCTGCGCACGAGCATCGGCCGGAAGCCATCGCCCGCGCCATCGGGCAACTCGACGGGATACGTCGTGTCGACCAGTTCTCGCATCCCGGCGAGCCACAGCGCGTAGCCGTCGTTGCCATTGCGCGCATCGAAGCGCGCAGTGAGGTCCTCCGCGAGCTGCCACATGACCAGGGCGAGCTCCGCGATCGTGCGCGGCGCGGGCGCGGCGGGTAGCACCGCAGCGAGCTTGGGATCCGCAGATCCGCGCACCACCACATTGCCGTAGCCCGCCCGCTCCAAGCGCGTGAGCGCGACAGCGAAGCTCGCCGCGGCGTCGCGGTGCTCACTCTCGCCCAGGGCATCGTGGGCCAGCCAGCCCAGGTGCCGCTCGATCATCGTGAAGGCGCGCTCCTCGTTGCCTGTCGCCGCGGCAAACAGCACGCATTTGGCGATGTGGCCCAGGTCTTCCGGGTCGCCCTTCGACTGCTCGTACACGTACGTGAAGGCCTCGACTGCCTTGTCGTTGCGGCCCGTCCGCACCATGGCCATGAGCGAGTTCGCGAGCATCGTCTCCGGCTCGTCGCCGCACGAGACGCCCTTCTTCCACATCTTGAGCGCCCGCTTGGCGGCCGCCTCGTCGTCGCCTTGAAGAAGGTCGAGGTCCACATAGTTCGAGGGGACACACGCCTCGCATGACGAGTACGCGTCGTCGGGAAGGCCCTTGAGCTCCTTCGCCCAGCGCTCGGCCTCGTCTGGCTTGCGCATCCTGATGGCCGTCTCCATGCGAGCCGTTGCGAGCGCCGACAGCGGAAGCGCCGCGGCGCGGTAGGTCGCCTCAAAGTCGGCCAGGACCGAATCGATCTGCTCCGCGTCAAAAGCGGGCGACCCCGTCAGCAGTCCTGGCATCCATTTGTAATGCCAAAAGATCGAGCCGGGGCGGGAGTTCACGTCGCCCGCAAAGCGCGCGGGGTCCTCCTTGTGCTTGGCGAGGCACCATGCGAAGTGGGTCAGGGCCAGGTCCGAGACACCAGACATCACCGCATATGCCGTGAGCCGCATGCGCGCGCCAAACTCCAGGTCGAGGTCCTGAGCCTCGGTCGCGAGCGCGAGAATCCTGTCCGCCTCTGCGCGATACGCGTTGCCCCACGGGAGGCCATCCAGGCGGTCGAAAAGGTCCTCGGCCGTGTCAGTCATCTGATCCTCTTCCGGTGTCGATTCCGACGCTCAGGGTGATGAGGTCGTCAAGCGATTCGCTCATGAGTGTCCTGTCGGCCGCGGTCAGCGGCCTGCGCCCCGCAAGCAAGGCCTGCACGTAAAGCAGTCGCACCGACCGCTCGAAGACGGCGACGTCGTCCAGCTCGGCCAGTCGTTGCACCAGCGGGCTGGCCCAGTTAAGGCACACCTGGGCGCGCGTCGCGGTGCGGCCCTGACGCGCTCGCACCTCGTCCACGCGTGCACCCGCCTTGCCCAGGGCCGATGCCCACGGGCCGGACGCGATCTCCGCGGCGCGGCGCATGTCGACGCGCGCAAGTACCTCGGCATCGGCCACATACAGCGCGGGGGTGGACGGGTCGGGCAGGACCTTGACGATGGTCTCGACGTCCACGCGCTCGAGCGCGCGCGTCGCGCGATCGGCGAGCGGCGTGGTGCGGGCCTTGTCCGCGAGCGAGGGATCGGCGAGCGAGGCGAGGGCGCCGGGCAGGTCCGCCTCGCGAGCCTCGACCCCCGCGAACAGCACGGGGATAGCGCGCAGCAGCTCGGCGTGATGAACGTAGGACGCGTTGATGAGCGCGGGGTCTGACCCGAGCGCGGTGAGCATCCGGAACTCGTCCAGGCCCTCCGCGTAGGTGAGCACAGGATTTTCTTCCGCGATGTCCTCCAGCCGGCGGCTTCCCGCGGCAGTCTCGAACACCAGATGCGGGCCCACGATGCGGAACAGCTCGTCGTCCGCGAGGCAGGCCGCCCTGATCGCGAGGTCATGAATCGCGAGGAAGCGGTGCAGCGCCATGGGGTCGCGCTCCGCGAGGGCACGCACCCAGTCCCTGACCGCGTCACCCATCGCGGCCGAGGTGACGCGCACGGCGTCGTCGCTCACCAGCGACTCCCTGCTCGCCGTGGGGGTCAGGGCATCGGACGTGATGACGGGCCTCAGGAAGAACGCCCACGCGGGCACCACGCTGCGCTCGTCCTCGGCGAGCAGCATGCGGCCCAGGTACACGCGGGCACCGGTGCGGTCCAGGCCCGACGTGGGGTGACCCAACACATAGGCGACGCCCTGGGTCGCGGTGTCGGGAACGTCGATCACGATCGCGTCGAGCGGGGCGTGACCCAGGAGCTTTTCGCCGTAGTCCATGACGGCGTCGCGGTCCGTTCCGTGGCTGCCAAGGGAGGAGACCGCGAGGAACGGCGCGGGCCCGGTCATGAGGTCGCGCGAGCCATCGGGCTGCGTCACATAGAGAGGTACGGGCAGGAACTCGGCGTAGCGCCGCACCAGCCGCTCCACGCCCTCGCGGCTCACCAGTTCGCGCTCGTCCGGCGCGGGACGCAGGATCACGGTGGTACCGATCGGCTGGCCGTCGTCGGGGAGCTCGTCCACGGTGAACGAGCCCGTGGCCACGCCCTCCCACCGCACGGGGGCGTGCCCTTGCTTGTGGCTCTCGATCGTAATGGTGTCCGCCACCATAAAGCAGCTCAGCAGGCCGATGCCAAAGTGGCCAAGGAAGTCCTGGTTGCGCAGCTCGAACAGGTCGCGCTTGGAACTGCCCCCCACGGTGGAGAGGAACTCGACCACCTCGGCGGCGGAGAGCCCGATGCCGTCGTCCTCGATGCGGAACGTGCCGTCGCCACCCACATCGGCGGGCGTGATGCGGATCGACCATGAGGCGTCGAGGGGGCCGTGATCGGCCCTGGCGATCAACGCGTCGCGCGAGTTCTGGATCAGTTCGCGGGCAAAGACCTCCGGCCCGGAGTAGATGTGCCTACTCAACAGGCCGATCACTCCCCCGAGGTCCACTCCAAAGCTGCCCACTCGGTCCTCATCCCTGCTCGTCACAAAACGCCCTGGACAAAGGTAACGAGCGGCAGGGGTGGTGTCGAATGCGTCGGCGCTCTACGCGGCGAGGCGGTAGTGGATCACCTGAGGTGCGCGCGTGAAGACCCACGCAAGGGACGCGACCAGCGTGGGCACCGCGACCAACGCGAGGGCAAGGAGCAACCATGGGGCCACGAGCCTGCCGGTTGCCACATCGCGCGACGTGACCCACGCGACGCCGCTTCCTAGCCCCACGCCAATGACGCCCGCGAGACCCACGGTGATTCCCGCTTGCCATGCCGCCACGCTCTTTGTCAGCGAGGGCGCCGCGCCAATCGAGGCCAGGGTCGCGTCGTCGTGCGCCGCCTCCTGACGCGCCAAGCCCAGCGCGATCGCGGTACATGCTCCCGCCATGAGGAGTACGCCTCCGAGCGACATGAGCGCGTAGTAGAGCGCGTAGTCCGACTGCGGATGCTCGACTTGCAGCCACACGTCGCCCACGCGAAGCAGCGCGCCCTGGATCTGGTCTTGCTGATCTCGGCTCACGCCGCCCTCGACATGGACGAGGACCCTGTTCGGGACCACGACGCCCCCGAGGCTCGCCGCCGTGGCCGGAGAGATGACCGCGGTGAAGCCGCCGAGGTGGGACAAAGTGGGCGGTGCAAGCACTGCCGGCAGGTCCACCGCGCGCGACGGCGTGGAGACCTTCGCGAGATCGTCCGAGTACGGCAGGTTGCCCGCCGCGTAGTCCCACACTGCGAATCGCGCCGTATCCGCCTCGACGTATTGGGGAGAGAACACCACGGCCCCGCCATCGGCGAGCACCTTGAGCTCCTGTGCGGAGGGTTCGCGTGCCAGCAACACCGCGAGCTGCTCCGCGCCGCCCACCACAATTCCCGATGCGTAGTTGCCCATGTCCCCACTCCTATCGCAGCGGGGATCGGTCGCGACCTGCTGCTCCGTGAACGACTCGCCTCCCGCCAGGGTAAGGGGGCAGATGTTGGCCGGGGGCATCGCGAGCGTGACCACCAGCTTCCCGGAGTCCACCCAGATGTCCTGAAAAGACTGCACGGCCACGGCAGTCGCATCGGGAGCCGCCTCAAGCACCGCAGCGGTGACCGCCTCGGGGTCGGCGTAGGCGGGATCGCCGTCTGATGGCAGGTCGAGGTAGATCGAACCATCGCCATACGGCATCGCGTCGGCGATTTGCCCGTCCTGAAGCGCGGCTTCGTGAGCGGCGGTCACCGCTCCCAGAGTCGCCGCCAACACGGTGACCGCAATGGCGGCCACGACGGGCACGGTACGCCCTGCGTGCCGTGCCGCGTCCCGCGCCGCAATGCGGGCCGCGACCCCCACGGGCGCAAGTGTCCTGGCAAGCCCTCGCAACGCGAGCGGCGCCGCAAACGACGCCCCAGCCAGGCCCAGCACTACCGCCGCAGTGGTCGACCACGCGGCTCGAGTCCGTTCCGCCTGCGCAAGGTCCCGCGGGATCACCCACGAGTGCGCGTGGATGCGGGCCGCGGACATGAACACAACGACGGCTGCCACGGCGAGCACCGCGCCGACGAGAGCGGGCCACATCCGAGGGCGAGCGGGCCTCCTGCTCCCCCGCAGCGAGGCGACCACGTCCACGCGGGCCGCGATGAGCGCGGGAATGAGCGAGGACAGGGCGCTGACGACCACGGCGAAGACCACCGTAATGACGGCGTGCTCCCACGCGACGTGATAGCCCCACATCGACCCTGCGCCGCTCGTGCCCCCATGGTGGGTCTGGAACCACACCCAGGCCCAGCCAAAGCCGACGCCGAGCGGGACACCCGCCACACCGCCCAGCAGCCCGAGCCACACACCGGTCGCGACGCCGACGCTCACGAGAGTTCCGCGCGGGGCGCCCGTCGCGGCCAACAGGGCGAGGGAGCGTTGATTGCTCCTCATCGACACCACGAAGCCCGCGCCAGCAAGAAGAAGCAGCTCGAACGCGCCGACCCCTGCCGTCGCGGAGATGCCGCTGTTGCCTGCGGCGTTCGTGAAGGCTCCCCACCCGGAGCCGACCGGACCCTCCGTGCGCTCCGCTTGCGTCACCTCGCGGGAGAACACCATGAGGCCGTGCCCGTTGAGCTCCGACTGGAGTGAGGCGTCGACCGCCAATTCGGGCACGTACCACGTGCGCGCCGTCGGATCGTCGAGCGCTGTCAAGTCCTCGGGCAGGGCGTACACCATGCCCGACCAATAGCCGTCCCTGCTCCCGAGCAGGCCCACGACCGTCACCTCGTGACCTGGCCTGCCTAGCAAGACCTTCGCCCCCACCCCGACGTCCAACCGTTTGGCGGCGTCGGGTGAGAGCATGACCTGTCCAGGCCCCGTGGGCGTGGCTCCCTCGACCACATCGAACTTCCCCCCAAGCGCAGGGTCCCAGGCCTCCCCCACGGTGCCTCCCACGCGGAACGCGCGGGTACCGGTATCGACCACCGCATCGTTCGACTGGTCCAGCGTCAACAGCCGGGTTTCAGCCGGGAACAGCGAGCGTACGTCAGCGTAGGGACCCTCGGGTGTGGTCAGCCCTGACGTGTCCATGAACTCACCCGTCACCGGGTCTACGCTCACCGCGACGCCGTCGGGCTGGACCGCGTGAATACTCGCCTCCGTGCCGCCCAGCCTGCTCGTGATGAGTTCGCCAGTGGTCGGGTTCTGGCTCGCGTAAACGGTGCCGATCATCATCATGACGGTCGACGGCAAGGCCACCAGCGCCACGATCAGTACCGACTTGCGGGGGCGCTTACGCACTTGCTTGCCCGCGATGCGCAGGGCCGCCACGGACCTTCGCAGCGGGCCGAGACCAGCGGTCACCTGGCGCCGCCCGCGAGGAACCGATCGGGGGTGGTCGCTGCGGCCTGGTCGATGATGCGGCCGTCGGCGAGGTACACGATGCGGTCGGCCCACGCCGCGTGGCGCGCGTCGTGAGTGACGAGCACTACCGCGGCGCCATCGTCGGCCCTCTCGCGAAGCACTTGCAGCACCCCGTCTCCCGTGACGGAGTCCAGGGCACCCGTGGGCTCATCGGCGAGCAGCAACCGCCTTCTGCCCACGATCGCCCTGGCAATGGCCACGCGCTGACGCTGGCCGCCGGAGAGGTCATCGGGATATGCGCTTCCGCGCTCCCTCATGCCCACGACCGCGAGCGCACGCCTGGCCTCCGAACGGCCCGTCGCCGTGGAGCCTCCCGCCAGGTCGAGCGGGAGGGCCACGTTCTCCAGCACCGTCAGGGCGGGCATCAGGTTGAAGTCCTGGAAGACGAATCCGATGCGCTCCCTCCGCACGCGGGCGAGCCCGCGCGCACGCAGTCCCCCTAACTCCACCCCGCCGACGCTTACCGTTCCGGACGTCGCCGAGAGCAGGCCCCCGGCAATCGTGAGCAGCGTGGACTTGCCGGAGCCCGAGGTGCCCATCACGGCCACCATCTCGCCCGAATTCACGTCGAGCGAGACTCCCGCGAGCGCCGTGACGCTCGCGCCCGCCTCCTTGTAAACCTTGGTGACGTCACGCATGGAAAGCACGGGACCGTCGGCCTCGACCGGGCCACGACGAGTACGCGTGCCGGTCATGACCGCACCCCTTCGGCCTTTGCCACAGCACGGTCGGTGTCCGCAGCCTGGTTGAACGCCGCCGGTTGGGCTGAGGGCCGCGGGCCGCGCCGCGCGAGCCTGGTCTCGGTGTGGTCAAGCCACCGCAGCTCGGCCTCGGCCCTAAAGATGAGCGAGTCAGCCACGAGTTCCCAGGCGTCATCACCGTCGGCCGAGGCACGCTTGGCCCGAGTGAGGTCCTGCAGCGTCTCCATGGTCGACTTGCGCTGGACCTGGATGACCCGCGCGACGTCGGCGCCCGGCAGAGACACCGCGAGCGCGATCTTCATGGCGACGTCGTCGCGGCCCGGGCTGGGGTGCGGCGCGGGCGTGACCCACCACTCCTCCGCCGACGCGCGTCCCGCGTCGGTCAGGCCGTAGTGCACGTGCCCCTCGGCATCGGGCTCACGACGCTCGACCAGCCCCGACTTCTCGAGCCGGTCGAGCGTCGTGTACACCTGGCCAATGTTGAGAGGCCAGGCGCCCCCCGTACGCGCCTCGAAGCCGGTGCGCAGTTCGTAGCCGTACTGCTCCCCCTCGGTGAGCAGTGCCAGCAACGCTTGCTTAATCGACATGCGATCCCCCCATGCATACGCGGTATATGCATACTACGTATACCCCAACGAACGCGCAAGGCGAATCACACTTGTGGACGATCCCCGTCGCGCAAGGATGCCCGTAACCTAGGCGCATGCCCACGCACCTGCGGACCATCACCACCGCACGCCTCAGCGCGTCGGCACTGGTGCTCGTGGCGCTAGGGCTCACCCTGACCGACACGTCCGGCCTCGTGCCCCAGCGCGCGATCGACCTGATGGGCTATTACACGCTGCAGGCCAACTTCCTCGCGCTGGCGGTGTGGGTGAGCCTCGCGTTCGCCTCCACGCGGACCGTCTCACCCAAGAGGGCACTCGCGCTCGAGTACGCGCGGGCGTTCGCTACCGCCAACCTGCTGATGGTCGCGGCGATCTACTGGTCGACGATCGCGCCGCTTGGGCTCGAAGACGGGTTGGGCCTGGTCATTGTGATGGTGATCTCGCACGTCATCACGCCGCTCTTCGCGTCGATCGACTACTTCGTGATCGGCACCCGCGCGCGCCTACCGCTCAAGGGCTGGTGGTGGTTCTTCGCCATCCCGACCACCTGGATCGCGACCGCGATCGCGCGCGCGTATGCGGGCGGCTGGATTCCGTACGACTATCTCGACCCGGCACGCGGCCTGCGCGCGATCGTGGGCACCGTGTCATGGCACGGGGTACTGATGGCCGGGCTCACCATCATCACGCTGAGGGTACGAAGCCTGCGCGTCGTCCCTCATCTCGCTGCGATCACTCCAGCGCCCGAGCCTGCCTCGCTAGATACTGATCGCGCCGTCGCGTAGCGAGCTCTCCCAGCGTGACTTCTCGCGCGCGGCCAACAGGGTCATGACGCCCCACAGACCCAGGTCGTCGATGTACCCGACCACGGGGATGAACGCCTCGGGCACAAAGTCGATGGGCGACAACACGTAGAGCACAGTGCCGATCGCTGCGGCCCAGGACAAGGGCGAGAGCTTCCACTCGCCCTTAAAAACGGCCTTCACAAACTTGCCCCACATACCCATGCGCCTACCTTTCGTTCGCGTCAGGATACGTCGTGGGCCCGTCAGGACCCGTGCGTGCAGCTACACGACCTCGCGGAGCTTCCCTGTGTGAACGTCAAAGACGAAGCCGCGTACCTGCGTGGTGTCCACGAGGAACGGGCAGCGCTGCAGGCGCGTCATCGACTGCTTGAGGTCGGCGTCGAGGTCAACAAAACTCTCCGGGCTCCACGTGGGCTTGAGGCCCGTCTCGTTGAGCAGCTCGTTGCGGAGCTCATCGTCAGTGAACGTGAGCGCGCCACAATTGGTGTGGTGGATCAGGATAATCTCGCGCGTGCCCAGCTTGCGCTGCGAGATGGTGAGCGACCGGATCACGTCGTCGGTGACCACGCCACCCGCGTTCCTGATGACGTGCGCGTCGCCGATGTCGAGGCCGAGCATCGCGAACGTGTCGAGGCGCGAGTCCATGCACGCCACGATCGCGACGCGGCGCGCGGGCGCAAGCGGGCGGTCGGGGATGTACTGCGTGGCGTACACACGATTGTTCTCAATGAGCTCTTCGGCGATTCCCATGCCGCTAACGGTAACCGCACACCGGGCTAGTCTGTGAGTACGGACACGTTTCGACTTTTGGCCGCGCTCGCAGGACTACTCGTCGCGGCACGACAACGGAGGCAATCATGGCCCGCATCTTCATCACCGGCTCCACCAAAGGCATCGGCGCCGAGACCGCTCGACAGCTCATCGCCGCGGGACACCGTGTGGTGCTCCATGCCCGCAATGACAAGCGCGCGGCCGATGCGGCGCGAGATATCCCTGGATCGTTGGGGATTGTGGTGGGGGCCCTCGACTCTCTTGCCTCGACCACTCAACTAGCGCACCACGCCTCCGAACTTGGCTCCTATGACGCGGTCATTCACAATGCGGGAATCGGCGGGGGAATCGAAGCCCGCACTCTGACGGCGGACGGCATCGAGCGCATCTTCCACGTCAACGTGGTCGCCCCGTATCTGCTGACCGCGCTCATGCCCGTGCCCAGGCGGCTCGTCTACCTCACGTCCGGGCTCGAGGCGAGCGGCACGTGGGAGCCCAACGACCTCCAGTGGAAGGGCCGCGCGTGGAAAGGGATGAAGGCCTACAGCGACTCCAAGCTGCACGACCTGATGTTGGCTTTCGAGATTGCGGCACGGCACCCCGAATCGTCGGTCAACGCCGTCGACCCTGGCTGGATCAAGACCGATATGGGCGGGCCCGAGGCGCCTGATCCGGTCAAGTTGGGCGCCGAGACCCAGGTGTGGCTCGCCTCATCCGACGATGCTGCGGCCACCGCGTCGGGCCGGTATGTGAAGCGCCGCGAGGTTCATAAGCCGAATCCCGTGGTGAACAAGGCATCTGCGCGTGCCGCGCTCGTCGCCGAGCTCGAAAGGCTCACGGGGGTCGCGCTGCCCTAGCGCGAGGGCTCCCTCTTCCCTGGCGCGGTCAGGGAAACACTCAGCGTCTTGGAAACACTTAGGGCCTGCACCAGCGCAGTCGCGCGGTACAGGCCCTAAGTAAGAATCCTTGCAGCGAGCGCTACCTCGTGCCCGCGCGGCGCTTGTTGAGCACGTCGAACGCCACGGCAACAACAAGGACGAGGCCCTTGACGATCTGTTGAGTGCCTAGCCCCTGACCCATCAGCAGCATGCCGTTCGACAGCACCGCCATGACGAGGCCACCGACGATTGCGCCGGTCACGCGGCCAACACCGCCCGTTACGGCCGCGCCACCGATGAAGCAGGCCGCGATCGCATCGAGCTCGAACAGGTTTCCTGCACCTGGCTGAGCACCATTAAGTCGAGCCGAGAACAACACGCCCGCCACACCGGCCAGGAAGCCCATGTTGAGCATGATGCCAAAGTTGACCCACTTGACCTTGACGCCTGACAGCGTCGCCGCCGCGAGGTTGCCACCGATGGCGTACACGTGGCGGCCGAACACCGTGCGAGTCGTGACCACCGTGTAGATCATCACGAAGGCGCCGAGGATGATCAGGACATACGGAAGTCCGCGAGCGTGCGCGAGCTGCCATGCGAACCACATGACCACCGCAGACACGGCCACGACCTTGAGGACGAACAGGGCCACCCCAGTGACAGGCTGGTTGTACGCGATGCGGGCGCGACGGGCACGGTAGGAGTTCCACGCGTAGGCCACCAGCGCCACGGCGAAGACGACGAGCGTGAAGAGGTCGTAGCCGTTGCCGCCGAGGACGCCATTGAAGAAGCCATTACCGATGTCCTGGTATTCCTTGGGGAAACCCGACACGGACACGTTGTCCAGCACCCTCCACGTCAACCCGCGGAACAGGAGCATGCCCGCGAGAGTCGTGATGAACGCCGGGATGCCCACAAAGGCGACCCAGAATCCCTGCCACGCGCCCACGAGGACGCCCACGCCCAGGGCCGCAAGCACGCCGACCCACCAGGGAACCCCTTCCTTGATGACGAGCACACCCGACACCGCGCCGGCGAGAGCCGCCACCGAACCCACCGACAGGTCGATGTGCCCGCCGATGATCACGATGACCATGCCGATGGCGAGCACCAGGATGTAGGAGTACTGCAGCACCAGGTTGGTGACGTTGTTCGGGAGGAGCAGATCGCCGTTCGTCAGGATGGTGAAGAGCCCCACGATGGCCACGAAGGCCACGACGATGCCGCTCTGCCTCAAGCTGCCCACGAGGCGGGCGCCGACGCTTTCGTGAGCGTCCAGGGCTGCCAGGGGCGATGCGGCGACGGCTACCGGCGCGGTCTCATACGGGTTGTCGTTGTCCGACATGGGTCGCCTACTCCTTGTCTCCGGCGCCTGATCGCGCCGAGGTTCGTTCTTGGGTCATGAGCTTCATGAGGGACTCCTGTGTCGCATCGGCGACGTCGACAACCCCAGTGACTCGCCCGAAGGCGATGGTGTAAATGCGGTCGCACGTGCCGAGCAGCTCCGGCAGCTCCGAGGAGATGACGATCACCGCCTTGCCCTCTGCGGCCAACCGATTGACGATCGTGTAGATCTCGTACTTGGCGCCCACGTCGATGCCACGTGTGGGTTCGTCAAGAATCACCACATCGGCATCGGTGTAGATCCACTTGGACAACACGACCTTCTGCTGGTTGCCTCCGGAGAGATTGCCAACGACCTGCATCACCGACGGCGTCTTGATGTTCATCGAGGTGCGGTATTCATCCGCAACCTTGATTTCCTCGTTGCCGTTGACGAAGCCTCGCTTCGACATCTTGCCCAGGGCAGCCCCCGAGATGTTGCGCCGCACGTCCTCGATGAGGTTGAGCCCAAAGCGCTTGCGGTCCTCGGTGACGTAGGCGATCCCATTCGCGATCGCGTCCGACACCGACCGCAGCTTGAGCTCCTGGCCGTTCTTGAAGATGCGACCCGAGTGGCCGCGCCCGTAGGCCTTTCCAAAGATGCTCATCGCGAGCTCCGTGCGACCAGCGCCCATGAGGCCCGCGAGCCCCACCACTTCGCCCGCCCTCACGTTGAAGGAGGCATTGTCGACCACGATGCGGTCCTGCTGGGTGGGGTGATACACGCTCCAGTCCTCGACCCGGAAGAGCTCCTCGCCGATGTTTGGCGTGCGCTCCGGGTAGCGGTGCTCGAGGTCTCGGCCCACCATGTCGCGAATGATGCGGTCCTGGTCGACGCTTGGATCGGACATATCGAGGTGCTCGATCGTCTTGCCATCGCGGATGACCGTGGTCGTATCCGCAATCGCCTCGATCTCATTGAGCTTGTGCGAAATCATGATGGACGTGATGCCGCGAGCCTTGAGGGACCGCAACAGGTCGAGCAGATGCGCGGAGTCCGTGTCGTTGAGCGCCGCGGTGGGCTCATCGAGGATCAGGAGCTTGACCTCTTTGGAGAGCGCCTTGGCGATTTCGATGAGTTGCTGCTTGCCCACTCCGAGCTGGTCAATGGGCGTGGTGGGATTCTCGTTCAATCCCACTTGCTTCATCAGCTCGGTTGCCTCGTGATTCGCGCGGTTCCAGTCAACAAGACCCAAAGCGTTGCGGCGCTCGTTGCCCAAGAAGATGTTCTCGGCGATGGTGAGGCGAGGGATGAGCGCGAGTTCTTGGTGAATGATGACGACGCCCGCGCGCTCGGAGTCGTTGAGCGAGTTGAACCTCGCGTGCTGACCCTCGAACACGATGTCGCCGGTGTAGCTGCCGTGCGGGTATACGCCCGAGAGCACCTTCATCAGGGTGGACTTGCCGGCACCGTTTTCGCCGCAGATGGCGTGGATTTCGCCTTCTTCTACGGTCATGCTCACATTCGACAGGGCGATCACGCCGGGGAATGTTTTGGTGATTTCACGCATCTCGAGGATGGTGGACACGCGCCTACCTCCATTGGTCGGTTCGTGGCGATCGGTCCTCATTGGTGCCGGGCCCTTGAAAGGGCCCGGCACCAATCAGGTTGGTTGGTACGGAGTTAGCCTGCAACTCCAGAGGCGACCTCATCGGCCGTCCAGTAGTCCGAGTCAACGAGCAGCGACGTGATCGTGTCCGCGTAGACGATGTCGGAAGCGAGCAGGAAGGACGGGACCACCTTGACCTTGTTGTCGTACGTCGTGGTGTCGTTCGCCTCAGGCTCGGTGCCGTCGAGGTAGGCCTGCGCCACCACGATCGACTGATCGGCGAGCTTGCGCGTGTCCTTGAAGATCGTCGCGAACTGCACGCCGTCGGCGATGAGCTTGACCGAGGCGATCTCGGCGTCCTGACCGGTGACGGCGGGGAAGCCGTTGCCGACAGTGCCCGAGTATCCACCGTTCTGGAGCGACGTGATGATGCCGCGCGAGATGCCGTCGTAGGGCGACAGCACGCCGTCAACCTTGGAGCCGTCGGCATACGTCGACGTCAGAAGGTTGTCCATGCGAGCCTGAGCGGTCTCCTGCAGCCAGCGAAGCGTCGCGGCCTGCTCGATGTCCGTCTGACCCGACTTCACGACGATGGTTCCTGCGTCGAGGTAGGGCTGCAGGGTGTCGATGGCGCCGTCCCAGAAGAAGAACGCGTTGTTGTCGTCGAGCGAACCGGCGAACAGTTCCACGTTAAACGGACCGGTGGCCGTGCCCTCAGTGCCGTCCTCGTTGAGGATTCCAAGGCCGACGAGCAGCGAGGTAGCCTGCTGAACGCCCACGTTGTAGTTGTCGAACGTTACGTAGAAGTCAACGTTTGCAGAACCGACGATGAGACGGTCGTACGCGATGACCTTGATGCCCGCTGCGGCAGCGGCATCAAGCTGGCCCGAAAGCGCGGTGCCGTCGATGGCGGCGATGATCAGGACATCGGCACCACTCAGGATCATCGAGTCGATCTGGTTGGACTGGGTCGGGATGTCGTCGCCCGCGTATTCGAGGTCGACCTGGTAACCCAGCTCCTCGAGACCGGACTTGACGGCGTTGCCGTCTGCGATCCAACGCTCGGACGTTTCGGTGGGCATTGAGACACCGATCAAGGTGTCGCTTGCCGCGGCAGTATCAGTGTTTCCGGGGTCGGCCGACGTGGTCGTGTCGCCAGCACCCGAACCGCCACACGCGGCGAGTGACAACGCCATCACGCCTGTGGCAGCCACAGCGTAGAGCTGCTTCGCGTTCATATCTCCTCCTTGAGATCCACCCCACGTGGGACGCGGGAATGGTGGTAAAAGAAGTATGTTCACGTTCACATCGCGCTGTCAACCGGTCCACATCACGATTCGATTACGGCACGAGGTCCCTTGACGAAAACTCGTACTGACTAAGACCGGCGTTCGAGGGGTCCCGACGAGCGTGGTGCAGACACAGACGCGCGCGTGATGAGTTTTGCGGGAAGCGGAGTGGTATCAGGCAACTCGTGGCCGGCAAGGGCTGCAACCAGCAGTTCGACCGCCAACTCCCCTACCGCCGAAAAGTCCTGACTCACGGTGGTGAGCGCGGGCAGAAAGAATGCCGACTCCGGAATGTCGTCGATTCCGATGACGGACATGTCCTCGGGCACGCGGAGCCCATGATCGGCAAGCGCGTGAATCACGCCCATCGCGATCTGGTCGTTGCCGCAGAAGATCGCCGTCGCGGTCGGGTCCACGTGAGACGCGAGCTCATATCCGGATTCGGCAGTCCAGTCGCCCTGCAAAATGGGGAGTGACTCAAGGCCGCGGCGCTCGAACTCAACGGCGACAGCCTCTGCGCGCAGCAGGGCCTCGGTGGACATGAGGGGGCCCGAGATGTGCTGAATCTTGGTGTGGCCCTGATCCACGAGGTGCCCGATCGCCAAGGCGACGGCGCCCTCCTGGCTCACCGACACCGACCACTGGCCACGCTCATCGCCCGTCAACAGGTAGGCGACGGGGACCTTCACGTCGTGGGCGTCGGCCACGTCGAGCACATTGCGCACGGCCGCCATCAGCACAAGAGCCTCGACCGCGTGGTCAAAAAGAAAATCGAGCGCACCCTCGACCGACGGCGCGTCCTCGGGCGTCACCGTGATGAGGGGCTGGAATCCCGCCTTCCGGATCGCCGTCTCCACCGCGTACAGGCTGGAGGTGGGCCCAAAGTTGGGGGTGTTCGGAACCAGGACACCGATCGCCTGCGACCGGCCAAGGACCAGCGCCCTCGCGGCGTTGTTGCGGCGGTACCCCAGATCCTCGATCGCGGCCAAAACGTCGGCCTTGGTCTCCGGCCGGACCCCGGCAAAACCGTTGAGCACGCGCGAGACCGTCTGATGGGAGACCCCTGCGAGCGTCGCGACGTCGTGCATGCTCGGAGCGCGCTCGCCCTTGGGAACACGCGCTGAACGCTGTGCCACCATCGGAAACCTCGCTCATCGTGAGTAAAAAACGGCGCCCTGCTCGCCAATGAGCGAACGCTGGAGGCATGCTCATTCAGAACGATGCAACACTACCCGGATGTTCACGCTAACATCGTTCTCAGAACTCAAGTCTGTCATTGTAGTCAGCGAAGGCTGACGCTCAGGGAACGGAGCCCGTGCGATGGCGCATGGCCACGAAGAGTCACCCGCCAAGGACGCCTTCATCGCGGCCTTCGGCTCCCCCACAGGGACGGTCTGGTCTGCACCCGGCCGCGTCAACCTCGTGGGTGAACACACCGACTACAACGGCGGGTTTGTCCTCCCCTTCGCGATCGACCGCCGCACCACGTGCTCCGCGCGTCTCTCCAGCGGATCCACGATTCGCGTGACGTCGACCCATTCGCCCGAGGTCGTCACCGTCGAGCTCGACGCGCTCGGCCCGGCAGTCCTCGACGGATGGTCCGCGTATCCGCTCGGCGTCGCATGGGCCCTGCGGGAGATCGCGGCCGCGGCGGGCACGGCGAGCGCGCTCACCGGATGCGACCTCGCCATCGCGTCCGACGTTCCCATCGGGGCGGGACTGTCGTCATCCGCCGCGATCGAATGCTCCGTCGCCGTGGCGCTCAATGAGCTGTGGAACCTGGGCCTCGAGCCGATGGACCTGGCCCTCGCGTCCCAGCGCGCCGAAAACATCGCGGTAGGCGCGCCCACAGGGATCATGGATCAGACAGCATCGCTGTACGGAGTCGAGGACCACGCCGTGCTGCTCGACTGCCAGACCTACGAGGTCCAGTCCGTCGCGCTTGGCTTTGCCGAGGCGGGCCTTTCCATCATGGTGATCGATTCCAAGGTGGAGCACTCCCACGCGACGGGCGGCTACAAGGAGCGCCGAGCGGACTGCGAACAGGGCGCGCTCGCGCTTGGTGTCGCCACGCTGCGTGAGCTGACGTCTGCGGACCTGCCTCGCGCCGAGGCGAGTCTCGACGAGCGCGTCTTCCGCAGGGTGCGCCACGTCGTCACCGAAAATGAGAGGGTCCTCGCCACCGTCGAAGCCCTCGCTTCCCAGGGACCCACCGCGATCGGCCCGTTTATGCTCGCGTCGCACGCCTCGATGCGCGACGACTTCGAGATCTCGGTGCCCGAGATCGACGTGGCCGTTGAGGCTGCGATGGAGGCCGGCGCCATCGGGGCGCGGCTCACCGGCGGCGGCTTTGGCGGGGCGTCCATTGCGCTCGTTCGCACGACCGACTGGGACACCATCGCCCACGCGGTGCACACCGCGCTCGCCGAACGTTCAATGCCTGAGCCCCACATCTTTGCCGTGAGGCCATCTGATGGGGCGAAGCGTGACGAATAAGGAGACTTCCGTGACTTCACACTGGCTAGTTACTGGCGGCGCCGGATACATCGGCGGACACATCGTGAGGGCGCTTGCCGACGCGGGGATCACCCCCGTCGTTCTCGACGATCTGTCCTCGGGGATGGCCGAATTCGTCCCCGAAGGCGTCACTTTTGTGAACGCCTCGATCCTCGACACCGATGCCGTCGCGAGCGCCCTCACGGACCACTCGATCGACGGCGTGATTCACTGCGCGGGCTTCAAGTACGCGGGGGAATCCGTCAACCTCCCGCTTCACACGTACCGCCAGAACGTCACGGGAACCGAAAGCCTCCTGGCCGCGATGGCCAGGGCCGGCGTCGGCCGCCTCGTCTTCTCGTCCTCGGCGGGCGTCTACGGAACCCCTCCCGTCGAGCGCGTCACGGAGGACACCGCCACCGCTCCCGAGTCGCCCTACGGCGAGACAAAGCTCATCGGCGAATGGCTCATTCGTGACCAGGTGCGCGCCACCGTGGCGACCGACACGCCTCTCGCCGCCACGAGCCTGCGGTACTTCAACGTGGTGGGCGCCGGGGGTGAGGGCGTATACGACGCCTCGCCCCACAACCTGTTCCCCAAGGTCATCTCCGCACTTGCCGCAGGCCAGGCCCCTCGCATCAATGGCATCGACTACGACACACCCGACGGCACCTGCGTGAGGGACTACGTCCACGTGAGCGACATTGCAGCGGCCCACGTGGTCGCGGCGCGCAAGCTCGCGGCAGGCGAGGCCCTCGAGCGCGTCTACAACCTCGGATCGGGCGAGGGTGCCTCCGTAAGCGAGCTGGTGACCGAGTTGCAACGCGCCGCCGGCTCAACCGCCGAGCCCATTATTGGGCCTCGACGCGAGGGCGACCCCGCCCGCATCGTCGCCGACGGCAAGCTCGCGGCACGCGACCTCGACTGGGCCACCCGCCATTCGTTGAGGGACATGGCGACGAGCGCGTGGGCGGCCCGCCCCTGAGTCTGGCGAGTTTCCCAAGGCTTGGGGACTACCTACCTATTCCACCAGGGACCTTCTGCCCCTAGAGTTCGAAACGACCGAGTGCACTGGCAGGCTCGGCGCGGGAAATCTCAAGGGCGAAGGAACCCCCTCTATGACGATTCTTGAAAAGTTCACGAGCACTTTTACCTGGAAGCTTCACGGCAACGGCAAGCGCGTCGGCGTCGGCAAGGCCGTTGGCCCCGACGAGCGCCTCACCTACCCGCGCACGTTCGGCATCGGCGCCCAGCACGTGCTCGCGATGATGGGTTCCACCCTCCTCGTCCCAGCGATCACGGGGATGCCCGCAGCCACCACGCTGTTCTTCAGCGCCGTCGGCACCGCGTTGTTCCTGATGATCACGGGCAACAAGGTCCCCTCCTACCTTGGTTCGAGCTTCGCGTTCATCGCCCCGCTCGCCGCCGCCGGCGTATCGGCGGCCAATGGACCGCTTGACGCCGCGACGATCGGCAAGGGCCTCGGCGGCATCCTGCTGGCGGGCGTCCTGCTCTCCATCGTGGGTGCGCTCGTTCAGTTTCTGGGTGCCGGTTGGATCCAGAAGGCGATGCCGCCGGCAGTGACGGGCACCATCGTCGCGCTCATTGGCCTCAACCTCGCAAGCGCGGCGAAGGACATGTGGTCGGCTAGCCCCTGGACGGCACTTGTCACCCTCACCGCAGTGTTGCTGCTGATGGTGCTCTCCAAGGGCTTCATCGGGCGCATCGCGATCCTGGCGGGTGCGGTCATCGGCGGCGTTTTCGCGGCCTTCCGCGGCGAGTGGTCGGGTGCGGGCGACGTCGTCGGCGCCGCCGACTGGTTCGGCTTCCCCACGTACCACCACCCCACCTTCGACGGATCGGTCCTCATCGCGTTTATCCCCGTGGTGATCGTGCTCATTGCCGAAAACATCGGCCACGTGAAGTCCGTGTCCGCGATGACCGGCAAGGACCTGGACCCCGTCACCGGCCGCGCGCTCTTTGCAGATGGCTTGGCCACGACCATCGCCGGCCTCGGCGGCGGTTCGGGAACGACGACGTATGCCGAGAACATCGGCGTCATGGCAGCCACTCGCGTCTACTCGACGCTTGCGTACTGGGCCGCCGCGGCCTTCGCCCTGATCCTGAGCCTCGTGCCCAAGTTCGGTGCGGTCGTCTCCGTCGTCCCCGTAGGCGTGCTCGGTGGCCTCGCGACGCTGCTGTTCGGCCTCATCGCCATCCTGGGAGCCCGCATCTGGGTCCAGAACGGCGTGAACTTCTCGCATCCCGTCAACCTGGTGACCGCCGCAGTGTCACTCATCATCGGCACCGCCAACTACACGGCTCACTGGGGCTCGATGGTCTTCGAGGGCATCGCGCTTGGCACCATCGCCGCGCTCTCGATCTACCACGTGCTTTCGTGGGTCGCCAAGGTCCGTGGCACGCAGGACCAGGCACCCACGACCCCCGCGATGGTTGAGGCGGACGTCGTGGCGGTCAAGGTCGCGGCGGGCAAGGCTACGGTGAGGCCGCCGGTCAAGCCCCCCGTGAAGCACCCGGCCAAGAAGAAGTAGTTCGACAACGCACACACGCCGCGCCTTCCCTGTGGGGGCGCGGCGTGTGTGCGCCCCGGCGGCCGCTTGTCCCCCCTCACCTACCCGGGACGCCCTCACGGCCCTGCGCGACCCGCCTGGCCCTGCGCGACCCGCCTGGTCCACATAGCCCCCGCACGGCCCCGCACAACCCCTCAGCCCGCCACCTCCGTGAAGAACTCACTAGCCTCATGACACCGTCACCACTTCCAGACGGGCCTGAGTCCAGACATGTCACGCAGGTAGTGAGTTCTTCACCGGATTCCCATCGGTGCATGCCAAGTTCACGCAAGGCGGCGCCGTATCGAGGCGGCTCGCGGTGGCGACTCGGCTCTGACCCGTCAGCGGGGCGCGATGACCTCTCAGCGGGGCGCCCCAGAGCCTGTCAGCCGCAGGTCAGCCCAGCCCGCTGCGCCTAGAGCCGGCCAGCTGCCTCCATCGGCACGGTCAGCGGCGACTCGAACCCCGGTTGCCCGCATCAGGGGTACTCCTGACAGCGGCCAGCACCTGCTCCACCAATACCTCCATGTCGCCCATCACGTCGGCGTATCCGAATCGCATCACGGGGTAGCCGGCGATCAGCGCAGCGCGGTCGCGTCTGCGATCCTCATCGAACGCACTCGCGAGCGCATGCGTCGCTCGCCCATCGGTTTCCACCACGACCTTGCCGTCAACGAGAAGGTCGACTCGGCCCACGCCGGGGATCGAGACCTGGGGGTCTACCCGCAACCCCACGGCTCTGAGCGCGTACCGCGCCCGCGTCTCGAGCAACGATTGGCTCCGACCATCGCAGTGGCGGGCAAGCCACCGCCGCGTGCGCGCTGGCGTGTACCGCAGCCCGTTCAGGTCCCCCTCGAGCATCAAGCCCATGTTCAACGCCGCATCGACCATTTCGAGCTGCTCCATTCGCGACGCACAGCGGCAGGTCGAGTCGATCACGTCGACGGCGCTGAGGGGGCCCAGGCCGCGTGCCCGAGCCCTATGGACCACGATCGAGCGGGGAGGCCAGGCGTTGGGGCGCACCGTGCTGCGGTCGCGCTCCACCGCCATGTGCAGCCTGTCGTCGTGCGACGAGATGGGCAATCCGATTTTGCGTGCAGCGGTGAGACACGCGGGCTCGCATCGCCAGGCCACGCGCGCGATCGCCAGGGGATCTGCAAGCGGAAGCGAGTACACCCCCTGGCGAACCCGGGCAACCGCGCCCGCAGCGACCGCCGCCCCGATCCGTCTATCGGTGATGCCATACCGGAGCAGTTGCTGCCGCGTGGTCACCCCTCCCAACAGTGCGAGGACATATTCCGGGTCCATGCTTCGCAGTGTGCCCTGGTCACGCAGGCGGGGGCGCCTCGCAAGCAAAACCTGTGGATAGCAGGACTTGTGAATAGATGTGGATGCGTCGCATTAGCGGCCAGCTGCCAGCGTCTGGATCCCTGGGCCCGGGCCCGTTAGCGGTGGGGTTCGGCCGGTGACGGCAGGGCGCGACGGCCGGTGGTGGCGAACGACTGCCGACGGCGGAGTTCGGCCGACGGCGGGGCCCGACTCCCCATCACGCGAGTAGGCCGTCAAGAACTCACTACTCACGTGGCCAGAGACGATGATCGCGTGCGGCGCCGCACCGGGCCGTGTCCGCTCAATAGTGAGTTCTTCACGGCGGCACCAGGGGAGCCGGACATCCGGGGCCCTTGTATCCGGGGCCCTTTAATCCGACGCCCAGGCATTCGGGGGCCCTGGTATCCGGCAGCCGCAGATCCGGGACCGGGACCGGGCTAGCCCCAACCGAGTGCGTGCAGCCTGTCGTCGTCGATCCCAAAATGGTGCGCGATCTCGTGGACCACGGTCACGGCGACCTCGTCGCGGACCTCCTCGACCGTGTCGCACAACGCCAGCGTCGGATTGCGGAACACAAAGATCCGGTCGGGAAGTTCGCCGAAGCCCCAGTCCGATCCGCGGTCAGTAAGAGACACCCCGTCGTAGAGACCGAGCAGCTCCGGATCACCGTCGGGAGGGTCATCTTCGATCAGCAAAACCACGTTATCGACGAGGTTCAGTAGTTCCTCAGGGACGAGTTCCAGCGCGTCATCCACCGCTTGTTCGAAGTCTTCGCTCGACATCTCCACCATGTGTCCATTGTGGAGCCAGCACGGCCGTAGACGCGCAAGTGGACCCACATGCCCATCGACCCCTATCATGGTCACCCAGGCAACAATTTTTCGGCCACGCCCCCATCGTCTAGCGGCCTAGGACGCCGCCCTTTCACGGCGGTAGCACGGGTTCGAATCCCGTTGGGGGTACTCCGGTTAGCTGGAGATGGTTTACACTTTTTTCTGGTCTCCCTGGAGACCGTAAGGCCCTGTAGCGCAGTTGGTTAGCGCGCCGCCCTGTCACGGCGGAGGTCGCGGGTTCAAGTCCCGTCAGGGTCGCGGCTGGTAGGCCCCTTCTATGGAAGGGGCCTTCTTAGCAAGGGAGGTTCGCCTCCTTAGGCTCTGTAGCTCAGTTGGTAGAGCGCACGACTGAAACTCGTGAGGTCACGGGATCGACGCCCGTCGGAGCCACCAGAAAGGCCCTCGTTCGCGGGGGCCTTTGTTGTTTCTCGGCGAGGTTGTTGTTTCACGACGAGTTTGGGGTGCGGCTGTCCGCACCAGGCCGACGCAGCGCAGTCCGCCCACTCCGTCGCCGTGCACATCCTCCGCGCACGAAACCAGGTCCAGACGCCCGCGGTCCCCCCTGACGTTCGGCTCATGCGTTTGCGTTCACCAGCCCATACCAGGTGTACTTGTGTGACACAACGAGGAGGATTCATCATGGCTGCAGGATTCGGCAAGTACGTGGTCAACGCCCTAGTAGGCGCCACCGCCGGACGCGTCACCGGGATTCTTCGCGCCGAGCTTGAGGAAGCAAAGCTTGAGGTGCAGGAAAAGGCCAAGGGCCTCGGCATCGGCGCTGCGCTCGTCGCGGTGGCCACGTCGTTCTTGTTCTTTGCCACCGGTGTGTTTCTCGCCGCCGCCGTCATCGGACTCGCACAGGTATGGCCCGCATGGCTGGCCGCGCTCGTCGTTGGCGGCGCGCTCTTGCTGATCGCGGGCATCTTCATCGCAGTTGGTGTCGCCAAGATCAACAAGAACAAGAACCTCAAGCCCGAGCGTGCGATCACCAACCTCAGCAAGTTCTTCGCTCGCTAGTCGAGCCGCCTGGCTCGCTAGGCGAGTCCCCCTAGCCCGCTAGTCGAGACCTCCCGGCTAGTTAGACCAGGTCCGCCTCGGGAGCCCCCACAGGCTCTGCGATGTGCGGGTGACGACCGGTGCGTGGCACCCGCCCGGCCAACCACACGCCGGCGAGCACAATGACGGCGCCCACGGGCTCGTACCAATGCAGCGTCTCACCCAACACCAGGATGCCCAGCGTGGTCGCGACGATGGGCACGAGGTAGGTGACCGATGCCGCCGTGGTCGCCCCCGCCATCTTCACGACGCGCCAGAACATCACGTAAGCGAACGACGTGCCGAAGACCCCGAGGCACAGCAGCCCCCAGATCGCGGACCCCGAAGGCTCGAAGGCGCCCTCTGCCGGCGCTCCGGCCAGCAGAGCCACTGGAGCGAGGATCAAGGCGGACAGGCCCACCTGAGTCATCGCGAGGGCCTCAGTGCGCGCCACAACGCGTGTGAGCAGCATGCGAGACATCGCGCCGCCTATGCCATAGAACGCCGTGGCGGTCAGCATCAGCAGGGTGCCCTTGAGCGAGAACTCGCGGACGTCCCATGCGCCCACCAAGACCGCGATCCCCGCGGCACCCACCACGAGGCCAAAAAGCTGGGCACGCGTGGTGCGCTCGGCGGGGATAAGCAACGCTACGAACACCGCGGTCCACAGTGGCGTGGTCGCGTTGAGCAGGCTCGCAAGGATTGATGTGATCTGTTGCTCGGCCATGGGAATCAGCACCATCGGCACCACTGACATGCCCACCGCCGTGAGGGCGACGGCCCCCACAGCCTTCCATCCGAATCTGGGCCACGAGCGCGCGAAGGCGACGATCACCACGAGCACCACCGCGCCCACGGCCAGGCGCCCGAATCCCACCTGGACGGGCGTGAAGGCACGTAGCGAGATCTTGATGAAGAGAAACGATGATCCCCAGCCAAGGGCAGCGATGGTCAGCGAGGGCAGCCAGGCGCGCATGGGCACCGCTGTCGCACTCATGGCCTCGACACGGCTTCCAGCGGCGCCGAGGGACGCGACGCGGTCGCAGGCGCCTGACCGTCGGGATGTGCCGTCGCGGCGGCATCCTCGATTCCTGCGGCGTCGGCACCTGCCTCAAGGGCCAGCATCGCCGCCTTGATCGAGGGGCCGCCATACCCATAGACGCCGAGCTTCCCTCCGGCATTCACCACGCGGTGACACGGCACGAACGGTGCCACGGCGTTGCGGGAACACGCCGTGCCCACGGCACGCATGGCGCGGGGCCTCCCGGCCGCCTCGGCAAGTTCCGTGTAGGACAACGGCTGGCCCCCTGGGACGTGACGCAACGTCTCCCACACCTCTTGGAAGAACGGTCCGCCATCCTGTGCGACCGGCACCGCGGCGAGCGCATCGCCATCTCCCGCGAGCCACTTCTCGATCGCGGCCCCGACCTCGGGCAGCGCCCCGTCACCCCACGGCCGACCGCGCCAGGCTCGGGGCAGTTGAGCGGCAATGCCCTCGACGCCTCGAAAGCCCGAGGCCCGCACGACGCCATCATCGCTCGCGAATACGTGGAGCTCGCCGAACGGAGTGGCGTACGAAGCGTGGGTGAGGGGCTCGCGCATCGCGTCAGAATACGCCCAAGGTCAGACGCGGCACGGAGGCCACCACGGGCTGAAGTGGCGCCTCGGCGGGATCCAATCACGGTGTCGGGGAGTCCCGGCTCCCAGCATCGGCACACCCCGATCGCCTCGGGAGGCCCCCGTACGTCCCTCGCGCGGACAAAAAGTGGCCCCCGCCGTAAGGCGGGGGCCACCAGAAATGTCAAAACTATGCGGAGTGAGCCTGTTCCTGCGCCTCAGCGAGCAGAGTACGAACCTCTAGCTCGCGGAACCGCCGGTGACCACCCAGTGTACGAATAGAGGAGAGCTTCCCCACCTTGGCCCAACGGGTCACGGTCTTGGGGTCGACACGAAAAATCGCAGCGACCTCGCTCGGGGTGAGCAACTTCTCCGGGTCGTGGAGAGTATCAGCCATCATGTTTATCCCTCAGTTGTGCCGGGAGCCCTGTGGGCTTCGTTGCCCCATGAGACTCACGACGGCACCGATTATGACGCGGTTCTTGAGAGATTTCTGCATTTTGTGTAGAAAGGGAGGGGTTCACGGGTGGTGGAGTGGACGTTGTACAGTAGGCACAGGACTCGAGGTCGAGGGCCGCGGCTACGCGTGCCCTCAGTCGTAGAAGGGACGGGCGACCATGGGGCGCGGCCGTCAAAAGGCAAAAGACGCGAAGATCGCTCGTCAGATCAAGTACACGAACCACAGCGGGAACATCCGCGAGTTGGAACGTGAGTTGACCGGTGGCGCACCGATTCATACGCCTGCACCTGTCGCTGCTGTCGTAGAAGTGGAAGACGAGTTCTACGACCGCTGGGCTACCGACGACGAGGACGACGAGGACTAGTCGCGTCCGACGGGTATCCCCTGTCGCGCCTTCCGGCCTACGCCCGGTAGGACCCCGCCATGTATACGGCTCCGCCACGGATACCCTTGGCACCACGGACCACGTCGGGCGACTCGGCACGGCCATCATCGGCCACCACCTCGCCCAACACCCACGCAGGCACGCCTGCGCCTGCCGAGGCAGCCATCAACGCCTGTGCGTCCTCGGGCGACACCAGTGCCACCATGCCCACTCCCATGTTGAGGGTCGACTCGAGGTCGTTCCACGGCACTCCGCCGGCGCCCTGAATCACCGAGAACACCGCGGGCAGATCCCACGCACCACGTGAGACGAGCGCGGCCAGGCCCGTGGGCATGACGCGGGCGACGTTTGCTGCGAGTCCCCCGCCCGTCACGTGAGAGAACGCATGCAGTCCGGAGACCGACGCGGCGAGGTCGATGCAGAGCTTCGAGTAGATCCGCGTGGGCTCGAGCAGTTCTGCGCCCACCGAGCGGCCCAGCTCGGCCAGGTGGGTCTCGAGAGACCAACCCGCGTGTGCCACCACGCTGCGTACCAGCGAGTAGCCATTCGAGTGCAGGCCCGACGAGGCCATGGCGACCACGACGTCGCCCTCCCTCACCCGGTCAGGACCCAACAGCATGTCGGCCTCGACCACTCCAATCGCGGCACCAGCCACGTCAAAGTCGTCGGGCTCCATCACGCCGGGGTGCTCCGCGGTCTCGCCACCCACAAGGGCGACCCCCGCCATCTCGCAGCCGATCGCGATGCCCCGCACGATGTCTGCGATGCGCTCGGGCACCACCTTGCCGCATGCGATGTAGTCGGTCATCACCAGGGGCTTTGCGCCACACACGACGATGTCGTCAACGACCATCGCGACCAGGTCCTGGCCGATCGTGTCGTACACACCCATGCCGCGCGCGATGACAATCTTGGTGCCCACGCCATCGGTCGATGACGCAAGCAGCGGGCGCCGGTAGTCCTTGAGTGCGGACGCGTCGAATAGGCCAGCAAACGCGCCGATGCCGCCCAAAACTTCAGGACCATGGGTGCGCGCGACCGCGTCCTTCATCAGCTCGACGGCCTTGTCGCCCGCGTGGGTGTCCACACCGGCGTCCGCATATGTCATGCGCACGGGTGCCGGCTGAGTGCCGTCCGCGGCGCTCACTTGGCGACCTGCGTCATGAGGAGGTGGCGTGCATTCACTGGGGTCTCCATGGGGTACTGGCCCGTGAAACACGCGGTGCACAGTCGGCTCTCGGCCTGATTGGTCGCGGCGATCATTCCCTCGAGCGAGATGTGGCCCAGGGAGTCGGCTCCGATGTGCTGGCGCAGTTCCTCGACCGACCTGCCCACGGAGGCGAGCTCGTCACGCGTGGGGAAGTCGATTCCGTAGAAGCACGGCCACTGAACCGGCGGCGCGGAGATGCGGACGTGGACCTCGGTCGCGCCAGCCTCGCGCAGCATCGCGATGATCGCGTGCTGGGTGTTTCCGCGCACGATCGTGTCGTCGACCACGATGAGGCGCTTGCCCGCAATCACCTCGCGCAGGGGGTTGAGCTTGAGCCTGATGCCCAGCTGCCGCAGCGTCTGCGACGGCTGAATAAACGTGCGGCCAACGTACGCGTTCTTGGTAAGCCCCTGGGCGAACGGGATTCCCGATTCCTGGGCGTAGCCCACCGCCGCGGGGGTGCCCGACTCGGGCACGGGGATCACTAGGTCGGCCTCGACGGGGTGTTCGCGTGCGAGCGTGCGCCCCATCTCGAGCCGCCCGGCCTGAATCGACCGGCCCGCGATCGAGGTGTCGGGACGGGCCAGATACACGTATTCGAAGATGCAGCCGTGGGGCTCCGCCTCGGCAAAGCGCTCGGAGCGCACCCCGTCGGCGTCGATGGTGATGAATTCGCCTGGCTCGATCTCGCGCTCGAAGACCGCACCCACGATGTCGAGCGCGGGAATCTCGGAGGCGACCACCCAGCCCCCCGAGGGCAGCGCGCCAAGCACGAGCGGGCGCACACCGTGAGGGTCACGCGCCGCATAGAGCTTGTGCTCGTCCATGAACACCAAGGAGAAGGCGCCCTTGAGGTGCGGGAGCAGCTCGAGCGCGGCCTCGGCGAGCGTGTCGTGATCGCCTGCACCGAGAAGTGCTGTCACGATCGCCGTGTCGGTGCACTTGCCGCCCTTGAGGTCTAGCCGCTTGGTGTAACCCTCGCGCTCGATCAGCAGCTCGATGAGTTCCTGGGTGTTCGTGAGGTTGCCGTTGTGGCCCAACGCGACGGTGCCATGAGCGGTGGGGCCAAGCGTCGGCTGGGCGTTTGCCCACGTGGATGCCCCCGTGGTCGAGTACCGCGTGTGTCCCACCGCGATATGGCCCTGAAGCGCCTCGAGGGACGCCTCGTCAAACACCTGAGAGACCAGGCCCATGTCCTTGAACACCAGAATCTTGCGACCGTCGGACGCCGCGATGCCCGCGGACTCCTGTCCGCGGTGCTGCAGCGCGTAGAGACCAAAGAAGGCGAGCTTGGCAACCTCTTCACCTGGTCCGTAGACGCCAAAGACGCCACACGCGTCCTGGGGGCCCCTCTCCCCTGGCAAGAGGTCGTGGCTCAATCGTCCGTCACCGCGAGCCATCGTCGGCCCCTTCGTCGTCGTTGCTGGCCGATGAGGCCGGGGATTCAGTGTCGAGTCGCTCGGGTTCGACGCCCGTCGGGGGCGCCCACCCGGACTCGATTTCTTGACGCTGGCGGTCCGCGGAGCGCCCAGAGGTGTACTCGATGAAGGCTGCTTGCGCGCCCGTCACGAGCCCGCCGGCGAGTGCACCGCCGATCGCGAGCAAGAGGCCCGCTGTGCCGCGGCCGATGGCCGTTCCGGCGGGGAGGATCAGTCCCAGGATCAATCCGACGAGGGCGCCGATGCCCACGCCGGTCAGGATGAAGCGTTCTGTCCGGGGGGCCCTGCGATAGGTCGCCGGAATAGCGTGCTCTGGCACGTCGTCATGGGTGGGCTCAGGACCGTCGCTCACGAGAAGAGTCTAGGCGCTGACAGGCCCGCGCCGGTTCGCACCGGCGCGGGCCGAAGCCACTAGCCCTTGGTCGAGCCGGCCAGGAGGCCGCGGACGAAGTACTTCTGCAGCGAGAAGAACACGATGAGCGGGATGATCATCGAGATGAAGGCCGCAGGTGGCACCAGATAGGCAAACTGACCATAGTCGCCTGCCAGGTTCGAGATCGGGTACGTGAGCGGGTAGGTCTTATTGCCACCGAACACGGCCGATACCAGCAGGTCGTTCCACACCCACAGGAACTGGAAGATCGCGAGCGACGCCACTGCAGGCAGTGACAACGGGATGATGATCTTGAAGAAGGTCTGAGTGTGGCTCGCCCCGTCAACCCGCGCGGCTTCAATGATGTCGCTGGGTATCTGGGAGACGAAGTTGTGCAAGAGGAAAACCGCCAGTGGCATGGCGAAGATCGTGTGCGCTATCCACACGCCAGGGAACTGGCCCGCCACCCCAAGCCCCTCCGGCCCGAGGATCTTGAGCAACGGGATGAGCGCCAACTGCAACGGCACCACCTGAAGCGCAAAGATCAGCACGAACAGGAAGTTCGAGCCCTTGAACGGAATCCACGCGAACGCATACGCGGCCATGAGGCCGAGCACGAGCGGGAAGACCACAGAGGGCACCGTCACGACGATCGAGTTCATGACGTTGCCGAGCAGCGGCTGAGCGGTCGTATTGTCGCCAAACGATTGGAACAACACGTAACTGAAGTTCGAGAAGGTCAGGTCTCCATCGCCAAGAACCGTCCACCAGGCGTCGGTGCGATACCGGTCGCCGGGCACCAGCGCCGTCATGAACAGCGCGATGGTGGGAATGGTCCACAACATGGCAATAACGATTGCTGCCGTGGTGGCCCAAGGCGAAGTCAGGTTCTCCTTCGCCTTGGCTGCCCTGGTCTTTGGTCGTTTCTCGGCAGGCTCGGGAGTTGAGTCCGGGCCGGCGGGAGGCATCGTGATGCTCATATCAGCGCGTCTCCTTCACCTTGTTAAGCGACCGCACGTTGTAGATCACGATCGGGATGACAAACAGGAACAGGATCACCGCAAGAGCCGCGCCGAGTGGCTCGCGCCCTTCCACAAAGCTGAGCACATACATCTTGTTGGCCACGATGTCGGTGCCATCGCGACCTTGAGTGACAGTGCGCACGATGTCGTAGACCTTGAGCGACGCGATGGTGATGGTGGTGAGGACCACCACCAGCGTGGGGCGGATCGCCGGAATCGTAATGAACCAGAAGCGTTGCCAAGAGTTGGCGCCGTCAAGCGATGCCGCCTCGTTCATATCTACGGAGACGCCCTTAATCGCGGCCGAGATAAGTACCATGGCGAAACCGGTCTGGATCCAGACCAGGATGATGATCAGGAAGAACGTATTCCATGGTTGCTCCGTCAGGAAGCTCACCGCGGGAAAGCCCATTTTGGTGAGCACTGCGTTCAGAATTCCCGACTGTTCGCCCACCTGGTTGTAGTCGTACATGATCGAGCCCCAGATGACCGATGCACCCACAAAGGAGACCGCCATCGGCATGAAGACGAGCGACTTGAGGATCTTCTCGCCCTTGGCCTTGTCGATGAAGACCGCATAGGCGAGGCCGATGCCCGTCGACAGCGCCGGCACGAGCACCATCCACAGCATGGTGTTGATGATGGTGCGCTGCATGGTCGGGTCGCTGAGAGCGAACCGGTAGTTATCGAGACCAGAGAACTGGGTGACCGTCGTATAGATACCGGTCACCGCGTCGGGTTGCTTCACCACATCGTTGAACGACAACCAGATGGTGTCGATCGCCGGGTAGATGAGGCCGACTGCGAGCAGGAAGAGTACGGGCGAAATGAGAACCACAAGTTGGACCTTGTCGCGGATCCTTCCTCGCACAAGGTCTGCGCCGAACATGACCGCGACGACGACAACTAGAAACGCCGCAACCGCCACCGCTGCAAGAGTGAGATTCGATCCCTGCGTGTTCCAGAACTCTCCATCGAGTCCAGACATTCGCAGTCCACGAGTCAAAGACAAAGGCACCTCAGTCGACGTCATCGTCGACTCCTTTCACCTCGTTGGGAGACACCGACTGGGCCCCGCGACGATGCGCGGGACCCAGTCAGTGATGGACCTAGTTAACTGCTCGGCCAGGCGTTCTCGATGTCCGAGAGAACCGTGTCAACGGGTGCGCCGTTGACGTAGTCGTTCATGCTCGTCCAGAATGCGGAGGCGCCAACCTCTGCGGGCATGAGGTCCGAAGCGTCAAAGCGGAAGACTGTGTCTTCGCCCTGCAGGATCTCAATTGATGCCTGGCCGATGGGGCTGGAGGCGTTGGCCGGGTCGAGACCCTTGTTGGCCGAAATCACGCCACCGATCGAAACCCGCTCGTTGGCCCAGGTGTCAGAGGCCAGGAACGTCTGCAGAGCAACCGTTGCCGGGTTGTCATTGAACGCGGCCACGAACTCGCCACCACCGGTGACGGCCTTGCCGTCATCTGCGTTGACGTTGGGGGTCAGGAATGCCCAGACGTCGCCATCCTCAGCAACGTTGGTGCCCTCAGGCCACTGTGCCTCGTAGAACGAAGCCTGGTGGTGGAGCGAGCAGCTGCCCTCGAGGATCTGAAGACCCGCCTCCTGGAAGGAAGTGGTCACGATCGACGCGGAGTCGCCGAGGCCACCGTTGACGTAGTCGGGGTTCAGCGCGATGTCGCCGAAGGTCTCGAATGCCGTCTTGATTTCGGGTGACGTGAAGTCGAGCTCACCAGCAACCCACTGGTCGTAGGCGTCGGCGCCATCCTGGCGAAGAACGATGTCCTCGATCCAGTCAGTACCAGCCCAACCGGTCGCGGTGCCGGACTCGAATCCGATGCACCACGGCTTGTAGTTAACTCCGGCGCCACCGTTGGCGGCCATGGCGGCCGTGAGGTCCATCATTTCCTGCCACGTGGTCGGAACCTCGTAGCCGTTGGCAGCGAACTCCGTGGGCGAGTACCAGACCCAACCCTTAACGGACGCCATCAGCGGTGCCGCGTAGAAGGTGGAACCGACGGTGCCGTAGTTCTTCCAGTCAGCGGACCAGAACTCGTCGACATTGGCTTCGACAGCTGCGGGTGCCGGAACAACGGCGCCGGTACCGACGACGCGCTGCAACAGACCCGGCTGCGGGATGATCGCGAGGTCGGGCGCGTTACCGCCGTCAACGCGGATGTTGATCTCGGTCTCGAACTCGTCGGAACCGTTGTAGGTGACGGTCATGCCGGTGCATTCTTCGAACTTGCCGACGGACTCCTGGAGTTGGTCCGCCTCGACACCGGAAATGGTGCCGTAGAGCTCGACCTTGTCGCCCTCATGCATGCCGTAGACCTCATAGGCCTCGCAGCCCGCAGCCATGGCGCCTGTCGTTCCGCCAGTCGCGGAACTCGTGGTGGCCGGATCGTCGTTCGAAGAACATCCTGCGAGCAGGAGCCCCGAAACGGCGATGGCGGCGAAGGGAAGCGTGATGCGTCGCTTCATAGTGATGTTGCCTCCTCGTCATTGAGTAGTGCATTCAGCGCCAATCGCCACGCCGAGAGTCGTTCTGTCTCGCCGCCGAATGGCGCAGCCGAGACGATTCCTGGGATCGAATCGTCACGTTCGACTGATTTCCACCCTAGGGAACGCCTCTACGCAATGCAAGCGTTGGCACCGGTGCATCGGGGCTGTTCCAGACGGGAATTCGCTCATTGTTACCGCACTGCAACACAATGCGCAGGTCCGAGTTGCCGCCCTCACCCCTGCCGCACATGCACCCCAAAGCGTCCTACGCGGGCATCGATGTAGTACCGCGCTAGAGCGGGAGGTACCCGGAAAGGTCCGCCCGTTCGCCGGATGCCTGAACCCTGCCCGAAGAGACGGCATCGGCCCAGGCGATTGCGCCGCTGGCCAGCGAGAGCCACGTGCCGGCGTCGGTCTCAATTACCGCAGGCGGAGTGCCGCGGCGATGTGACGTCCCCGCAATGCATTGCACAGCACCAAACGGTGGGACTCGCACCTCGACGCTCCCCCCAGGCGCGCGGGCCTCGAGCTGCTGCAGCGTGAACCTCACCGCGGTCGCGAGCACCTGCCGCGCCACGGGAGTGCCCGATGCCTGGGTCCACTCCGCCACTGCGGCCGAGCCCACGGAGTGGTCGATGCGATGAGCCATGAGTTCAGTGTCTCGCAGAGGTTGCGTGTACGGGCGCCTCTGCCTGCGCGGGAGTCATGACGGACGCCGCGGAGCGAGCCGCTACGCGAAGCGTGCCGGGAGCGGGGCCTCCCACACGGACCTGAGCTCGTCGAGGGGCAGAATGAACTGTCCCTGAACCTCGATCTCGGGCTCCTCCTGCGTCACGCCCACGCGGGCGTACTCGACGCCGCGAGCCGTGAGCATGTCGGTCCAGCGCTGCTCCTCGGTGCGCGGCACCGCGACCAACACGCGTCCCTGCGACTCGCTCAGCCAGGCCTGCGCTGTGTTCACGCCATCGCGAGCCACAATCTCGTCGAGCACGATGCGGGCGCCCACGCCATAGCGCAGGGCTGCCATCGCGACGGCGGTAGCGAGGCCACCCTCGGTGACCTCGCGGGCCGCGTCGGCCAGGCCGTCGCGAGACGCAGACACCATGACCTCGGCCAGCACCTTCTCGGCATCAAAGTCGATCACGGGAGGCATTCCTCCGAGGTGGCCGGCCACCCGGGCAAAGACGGAGCCGTCGAGCTCCGCGCGGGTGGTACCCAGCAGATACAGGGCGAGGCCGTGCTCGCGCCAGCCGGCGGGGGTTGCGCGGCGCACGTCGTCGAACACGCCCAGGATGCCCACGATGGCCGTGGGGTTGATCGAGGAGTCGATGCGCCCCGGCTCACCTGTGCCGTTGTAGAGCGACACATTGCCGCCGGTCACGGGCACGCCCAACTCGAGGCAGGCATCGGCGATGCCGCGCACGGCCTCCGCGAACTGCCACATCGAGTCGGGGTCCTCGGGCGAACCAAAGTTGAGTCCATCGGTCACGGCGCGCGGCTCGGCGCCCGTAATCGCGACGGCGCGGTAGGCGGCCACCACGGACTGCTCGGCGCCCAGGTACGGGTCGAGCTTGGTGTACCGATCGTTCGAGCGCGTGGCAATCGCCACGCCGCGCCCCGTCTCCTCGTCTACACGCACCACGCCAACAACATCGGGGCGGGCCATGGCCGTGTTTCCCTGAACATAGCGATCGTACTGACTCGTGACCCAGTCGCGGGCGCCGAGCACGGGCGAACCGAGCATCTCGAGCGTGGTCGCGCGCAAGGCGTCGCCATCCGCCGGCATCGTGAGGGATGCCGCGGTGTCGGCCTGGAGCCCGTCCATCCATGCCGGACGCGCGTAGGGACGGTTGTAGGTGGGGCCCTCGTGGGCGACCGTACGCGGGTCCACGTCAACGATGCGCTGGCCGTGGTGGTCGATCGTGAGGCGCCCGGAGTCGTTGACCTCACCCACCACCGAGGACTCGATCTCCCACTTGCCCGTGATCGCCATGAACTCGTCGAGCTTCTCGGGCGTGACCACGGCCATCATGCGTTCCTGCGACTCCGACATGAGGATCTCGCCCGCGTTGAGGCTGGGGTCGCGCAGCAGGACGTCGTCGAGCCACACGTGCATTCCGCCCGAGCCGTTGGAGGCGAGCTCGGACGTCGCGCACGAGATACCCGCGGCGCCCAGGTCCTGGATGCCCTGCACCACGTCGGCCGCGAACAGCTCGAGGCAGCACTCGATGAGCACCTTCTCCATGAAGGGGTCGCCCACCTGGACGGAGGGGCGCTTGGCGGGCACGCCGCCCTCAAACGTCTCGGAGGCAAGGATCGAGGCCCCGCCGATGCCGTCGCCGCCGGTACGCGCGCCGAACAGGACCACCTTGTTACCCACGCCCTCGGCGCTGGCCAGGTGGATGTCCTCATGCTTCATGACGCCCACGCACAGCGCGTTGACCAAGGGGTTGCCCTGGAAGGACTTGTCGAATGAGCAGCCGCCGCCGATGTTGGGCAGGCCCAGCGAGTTACCGTAGCTGCCCACTCCGCTCACCACGCCGTGCACCACGCGAGCGGTGTCGGGGTGATCGATGTCGCCAAAGCGCAGTTCGTCCATCACGGCTACGGGCCGCGCGCCCATCGCGAGGATGTCGCGCACGATGCCACCTACGCCGGTCGCGGCGCCCTGGTGGGGCTCCACGTAGCTCGGGTGATTATGCGACTCCACCTTGAACGTCACGGCCCAGTTGTCGCCGATGTCCACCACGCCGGCGTTCTCGCCGATGCCCACCATGAGGTGCTTCTTCATGAGCTCGGTTGTCTTGGGACCGAACTGCTTGAGGTGCACCTTGGAGGACTTATAGGAGCAGTGCTCCGACCACATCACGGAGTACATCGCGAGCTCCGCGGCCGTGGGGCGGCGGTCCAGAAGGTCAACGATCTGCTGGTACTCGTCGGCCTTGAGACCGAGTGCGCCGTACGGCATCTCCTGGGTAGCGGTCGCCTGCGCGTGCTCGACGGTGTCAAGGAGAACGGTGTCGAGGTGCGAACCCGCCGAATTTGCGGCGGGGAGATCGGCTACGGGGGCTGCGGGCGCGTCGGTCATGCGTATCCCTACGTGGAAGGGGAAGGAGGCTGCACTCAGCCTACCGGCGGCGGCCACACTGCGCGGTCCGGCCCGATGTGAGATCCTGCCCCGATGAACCCTACGAACTGGGATACGCGCATCGACGCGTGGTACGCCGCAGACTTCGACGAGTCTCGCCCCGCGCAGTCGATCGCGAGCATGCGCGCCCTTGTAGGCCGGCACCCCGATGTGGGTGCTCTTGCGACCTTCGAACTGGCGGGGGTTTATGACTCCCTCGGGCTCGAAGCGGAGGCCGTTCCTTTCTATAGGCAGGCACTGGACGACGGGCTCGACCAGGCCCACGCCGCACGTGCCCGCATCCAGCTCGCGAGCACCCTGCGCAACCTTGGGCGGATCGACGAGGCGATCGACCTGCTGTCGCAGCCCGGCGGCGCGGAAACGGATGGGTTGAAGGAGGGGGCGTCGAGGGCCGATGCGTCGAGGGCCGATGCGTCGAGGGCCGATGCGTCGAGGCGCGCGTTTCTCGCCTTAGCCCTCCACAGCGCGGGCCGGCACGACGAGGCGCTGAGGGAGGCGCTCGAGGCGCTTATTCCGACGCTCCCCCGCTATCAGAGGTCGCTTTCGGGGTACGCGGCGGAGCTCACAGCCAAGGATTGACGTGGGGGCCTCCTTGGGCGTCGGGAGAAACTGCAGCCCGCCTGGGGGCAGGGGAAAGGCGGCACGCGAAGGCGCGATCAGGAGGCGGCGAGGTGCTCCGCGAGAGCATCCTGCGCTTTGGCCAGGACGTCTTCCCACTCAAGGGAAGGCGCGCGCACATGGAGTCGCTCGGGGCCCTCCCACGCATAGGCCTCGACACCATCGACCTGCCCCACCATCGCACCCATGCTCTCCATCATGTGCGAGCCGAGCATCGCCTCTGCCGAGATTGAGACGCACAACACGTGGGTGTATCCGGAGGCACGTGAGGTGCCGCAGTCAAGAATGATCGCGCCGGGACCCACAGGGATGCGGGGGGGCTGAGCGAGCGCGGCCCCTGGGGTGCGGTCGGGTAGGCCCTGATGCTCGCCCTCGGCCTCAGGCGAGTAGCTCGTGGTGCCCTCGCCAAGGCGGTGCGTCAACTTGCGCAACGCAGCGGAGTAGATGCTCCCATCACCTCGCGATGTCATCCCCAACCCCTTTTGCCCGATTTGCCCTCTACCATGAGAACAATTCCCGCCGGCCGCTGTCTAGTGCCTCGCACGAAAAGTCACACCGTCCGCCCACATTATCGGCGTGATACACCCAACGGTTGAGGCGCGGTGTGCGTTGCCTCTGGAGAAGGGGGTCACCATGACCGCAAAGACAGTCCGAGCGCGTTCGCGCCGAACGGCGGGCACCGTCGCCGTCGCTGGCATTCTCGGCCTGAGCGCGTGCGCCGCGCCCACGTCTTCCAATCCCGACCTGAGCGCCGATCGCCCTGCCGCGGAAGCCTCGGCCGCCGCGGACCTTGCCGTGTCGCTCAATGACGCGGGCTACCGCGTCTTCCACGCCTCGCTCGCGGACGGTGAGAACACCGCGGTCTCGCCGCTGAGCATCGGCCTGGCATTCGGAATGCTCGATGCGGGCGCGACCGGGTCGGTCGCCGAGGCCCTCGAAGGACTGTTCGCGTATCCCGTCACGGGCGAGGCGCGTCTCGACGCCTTCAACTCGCTCGACCTTCTCGCGTCGTCCGACCCCGACAACTTCCCCGAGCCAGGAGATGACGAGCCAGCGCACGCGATCGTCCGCGTCGCCAATCGCGTCTTCACCGACACTGGCTTTGTTCCACTCGACTCCTATACGGAAGACCTCGCGACGTACTTTGGCGCGGGCGCCCAAACCGAGCCGCTGTCCACGGACGGCGAGAAGTCCGCGGACGACATCAATGCCTGGGTCTCGGAGCGCACCGAGGGGTTGATCCCCACGTTGCTCACCCCAGACGCGTTCGATGCGGACTCTCGACTCACGCTCGTCAACACGCTGTATATGAAGGCCCAGTGGCAGACGCCATTCGCGTCCGACGCGACTTATGACGAGCCCTTCACGCTCGGCGACGGCTCCTCCGTGGACGTGCCGATGATGCATAGCGGCACCACATCTGGCTTGGTCTATCAGGGGGAAGGCTTTGTCGCGGTCGCGCTGCCGTATGCGTACGGGGAGCTTGAGATGACGCTGATCGTTCCAGACGCGGATGCCTATGGTGACGTCGAGGACGCGCTCGATTCCGCCCTGCTCGACGAGGTCGACGCTGGCGCCGCCGCGCGGGAGTTCACGCTCGCGATGCCCACGTTCACGGCGACCTCGACCACGGATCTGCGCGCGGTGATCGAGGGCACGCTGGGGGTTGACGGCCTGTTCGGCACCGTGGGCCTCGACGGCATCGGGCCCGACCTTGAGGTCACTGCGGCCGTGCATGCGGTCAAGGTGATCGTGGACGAAGACGGGACCGAGGCGGCCGCTGCCACCGCGATCATGGCCGGGACCACGAGCATGCCGGCAGACCCTCCCATCGAGATTCGGGCCGACCACCCGTTCCTGTACGTGATCCGCGACGCCGACACGGGCGCGGTGCTGTTCGTGGGCAGGGTGCTCGACCCGCGATAGACGACGCCACCGCGTCACACCCCCAATGGTTCAGTGAACCGGCACGTCGGGTGGGACAATGAGGGAGACGAAAGGATCCCGATGGCCGACCTTGATCTTCCTATCGAGCAGCTTCGCTCGTTTGCCGGCGATGTCCACGTGCCTGCCGACTTCGACGACTTCTGGAGCGGCACCCTCGCTACGAGCCGCGCGCTCCGCACGCCGACAGCCATAGGCGCCGCAGTCGTCGACCTGCCCCACCTGAAGGTGAACGACCTCACGTTCAGCGGATACGACGGCCACCCCATCAAGGCGTGGTTCGCGACTCCTTCGCGAGGAGAGGACCTTCCTGTGGTCGTGGAGTTCATCGGTTATGGAGGCGGCAGGGGCCTTCCGACCGAATACAGCCTCCTCCCCGCAGCGGGCTACGCCCACCTCGTGATGGACAATCGCGGCCAGGGCTCCGAGTGGGGAGATGGGGGCGACACGCCTGACCCCGCAGGAACGGGACCATCCAGCCCCGGATTCATGACGCGCGGTATCGAGTCACGCGAGACCTATTACTTCCGTCGACTGATCACGGACGCCGCGCTCGCGATCGACGCAGCCCGAGAGTTGCCGGGGGTCGACTCTCAACGCATCGCCGTCAAAGGGACGTCTCAGGGAGGCGGCCTCGCAATCGCCGCGGCCGGCTTAAGCGAGGGATTGGCGGCCGCGTTGATCGACGTCCCCTTCCTCTGCAACATCCCGCGCGCCATCCGCATGACCGACGCGCTGCCGTACTCGGAGATCCGCCGATACCTTGCCGTCCACAGGGACCGCGTCGAGCAAGCGCACCGCACGCTGACCTACGTCGACGGCGTGACCCTTGCGGCTCGCGGCACCGCCCCGGCGCTCTGGTCAGTCGGGATCATGGATGAGGTGTGCCCGCCGTCGACCGTGTACTCGGCCTATCACGCCTACGCGGGGCCCAAGGAGATCGTCGAGTACGCCTTCAACGGTCACGATGGCGGCCAGCACCATCAGGTTGCGCGACACTTGCGTTTTCTTGCCGACGCGTTCTCCGCCATCTAGGTCGACGCGCGCACCACGAGTTGTGGGGGAAGCACGACGCGCTCGTGACGGTGCCCTTCCGGGTTGTTGATCTCGTCCATCAGGAGCCGATACGCGATGCGGCCAAGGTCCTCCGTGGGCTGACGGACCGTGGTGAGGGGAATCGTCGACATGGACGAAAGGTCCAGGTCGTCGAATCCGACCACCGCGACGTCGTCAGGAACGGACACTCCATTGGTCGTGAGGCGCTGCATCAACCCCAGCGCGACAAGATCATTGACGCCGAAGACAGCAGTGGGCCGCGTCTTCATGGGCTCCGCACTCAGCCGTTCGCCGGCCGCGAGGCCATCGGCGGCCGCCCAGTCGGGAACTCGGATCACATCGACGATGCCGCCCGAGGCGGTCACCACGTCGCTGAAACCCTGCAGGCGCTCGGACACTTGGCGATTCATGTCCGGATCGCCCACGAATGCGACGTGCCGATGCCCTCGAGCCAAGAGGTGATGCGCGGCCAATTCCCCGCCCTTGATGTCATCCGTCACCACCGAACAGCAATTGCGATCTCCGGAGACCCTGTCAACGAATACCACCGGCACTCCGCGGGCCATCATGGACTCAAGTCGCTCGGAATTCTCGTCGACGGGTGTGATGATGACGCCCTGGGCACGTTGCTGCATGAGCAGGTCGATGTTCGAGTCTTCGCGGGCCTCGTCGTATCCGGAGTGACAGAAAACGACCGCCACACCGTCGGCTCGCGCCGCTTCCTCGGCATGCAGCGCGACATCGACAAAGAACGGGTAATCCATCGTGGCCATCACGATCCCGATCGAGCGCACCCGGCCACGGCGGTACTGACGCGCGTGTTCCGAGGGAGTGAAGTCGAGTTCTCTCATCGCCAGCTGGACGCGTTCACGCGCCTCACGACTGACGTAGGAGGGCCTATTGAGGACATTGCTGACCGTGCCCGCGGACACACCCGCACGCTGAGCCACATCCCGGATTGTTGCCACGATATTGAACTGTACTCAGTGGGCCGCTGGTCGCTCGCGCACCACGGCAACAGCCCCGGCGGGTAGCACACCGCCGAAGTCGCCGCCCGTCACCACCTCGTGCCCTGCGATCCCAACGGGTGTATCGATGTCACCGTGATTGATAAGGAACATCCAGGTGTCATGTGTGCCAACGCGACGCACGGCCTCGACGTCCTCCGGCGCGTCGACAACCGATGAGGCGCCTGCGGCGCGCGCGAACTCGTTCACCATTGCCGCAGTGTCGCGGGGGTCGAGCCCCATCGCCACATAGCTGGCACGCCCGTTCCCTACGCGGTGGGTCGTGATCGCGGGTTGGCCCGCGAGTGGCCCTTGGCCAAAGGTCTCGACAATGTCGGCGCCTGCGACCCGCACGTGGGTGATCAGGTCTCGTGCCGTGTAAGGCCCGGCCTGAACCGTGTCCCCAAGCAGGGGAAGAAGCTGCTCGACATGCATCCCCAGCAGGTCCCGAAGCAGCCCTGGATATCCCCCCGGTATGACCCGATTGTGAGCATCCACCGTGCCCGTCATCGGGGTAACGAGCAGGTGTCCGCCCGCCTCCACGAAGGCGGTCAGAGCTCGCGCAGCCCGGTCGTCCAGGAGAAAGAGCAGGGGCGCGATCACCAGCCGGTATCCGTCAAGCGCATCGTGCGGGTGAACCACATCGACGGGAATGTGTGACCGCGTCAGCGCGGAGTGAACCGCCCGTACCGGACCGGGGAATCTGAGGTCGGTGGTTGGCACCGGCCCCGATTCGTAGGCCCAGACGGACTCCATGTCCCACAGCACCGCAACGTCGCCGCGCTCCACTCGCGACCCCCTCACCTCGGCAAGCGCCTTGACGATGCGACCCAGCTCGGTGACCTCCCTGAACACATCAGTGTCGGCCCCCGCGTGCGGCACCATCGCCGAGTGGAACTGCTCAGCGCCCGCAGTCGACTGGCGCCACTGGAAGAACATCGCCCCGTCGGCACCGCGGGCGATATGGGACACGCTGTCGCGGGTCATCTCGCCAGGCTGCTTGGCCCGATTGGTGCCCTGCCAACTCACCGCCGAGGTCGAATGCTCGAGGAGCAGCCACGGCCTCCCCCCTGCCACTCCCCTCGTGCGATCGGCGGAGAGCCATATGTCCTCGCGCCTGAGCGGGTCGCCTCCCATGGTGTAGTGGTCGTTGGCGACAATGTCGACATCGGCGGCCCACCGCCGGTGATCGAGGGAATTTCCTCCGCGTTGGATCATGAAGTTGGTGCCGACGGGCACGTGGGGGGTGATCTCGCGGAGCACCTCGCGCTCGGCTAGGTAGTGCGCGCGCAGGGCCTCCGACGTGAAACGTTTGAAGTCGAGCAACAAGGAGGGGCTGTGGCCGGTACGCGCCTCGCGCGGTACGGGCACCTCGTCGAAGGAACTGAACTGGTGACCCCAGAAGGCGGTCCCCCATGCCTCGTTGAGTGAACCCACGTTGCCGTGGCGGTCAGCAAGCCACACCTGGAATGCGCGCTCGGTCTCGGCGCTGTAACAGTCGGCGTTCTCGTTGCCAAACTCATTCCCCACATGCCACATGCGCAGGGCGGGGTGTGCCGCGACGTGCGTCGCGAGCGCGCGGACGTGGCGCAGTGCGTACTCCCGGAAGACCTCCGATGACGGCGACCAGGCAAGGCGACCGCCGCGATACGTGCGCACACCGGTGCGCGACACCGTGGCAATCTCGGGGTGCGCAGCAATCAACCACATCGGCGGAGCGGCGGTCGGCGTCGCGAGGTTGACGGCCACGCGGCCCTCGTGGAGCAGGTCCATGATGCGGTCGAGCCAGCCAAAGTCGAACTCCCCGTCGCGGGGCTCTGACTTCGCCCACGCGAACACCCCGAGGCTCACCGCGTTGACCCCAGCGACGGCCATGAGGTCCACGTCTTCGCGCCAGGTGCGCTCATCCCACTGCTCGGGGTTGTAGTCGCCGCCAAAGGCCATGCCGTCAAAGGGCCAAGCCGTCGTCATGACGCGCTCCAATCGCCGATTTCTGCCTCATGCGCTAGCCCTGCGACGAGCGCGATGACGGAACCCTTTCCCCTCCATACGAGCCTCATCGTGCAGTCCGCCAGTGCCGTGAGCACCACCCGCGTGGGCTTGCCGTCGCACCATTCGAGATCAACCTTCACGCCGGGGCGTGCGACCAGTCCGCTGACACTCCCATCTGGGAAGCCCCTGCCGATGGCGGGCAACACCTCGATCATGCCCCTATGGCTCTGCACAAGCATCTCGGCGACCGCCGCGGTGAAACCAAAGTTCGCATCGATCTGAAAGGGAGGATTCGACTGCAGCAGGCTGGGGTAAAGCGCTCCCGCCCACTCCGCTCGGCCGTCGTTCGGTGGGCGAAAGAGCCCTGTCAGCAGGCGCGCTGCGCGCTCCCCGTCCCCCAATCTCGCCCACAGTGCCGCCTTCCACACGAGCGACCACCCTGTGGACTCGTCGCCACGATGGTCGAGCGATGCCGCGGCGGCGGCGGCCACCGGCCCACCGATCCGCTCGGTTCCAGGAAAGACCGGGTACAGGTGAGACACGTGCCTGTGACCGACGTCGACATCCTCAAGGCCGCCGTCCCACTCGGCAAGCCTGCCGTCCGCACCAATGCGGATAGGCGCCATGAGCGCAACCGCCTCGGAACACGCGTCAACGATGTCGCCGTTGCGACCTAATCTCTCCCCTAGCTCCACGACGAAGGACAGCACCTCCCTAGAGAGGGCGTGGTCGATCGCCGACCCCCTGGCGACCGAGCGGATCGACCTGTCCGGGGCTCGAAAGGTGTTTTCGGGCGAGGTTGAGATGGGGCTGATGAGGGTTCCCCGGGCATCGAACTCGCACCAGTCGAGGACAAAGCGCGCCGCGCCTGTGGCGATATCCCATGCGACATCACGCGCGAACTCGTCGCCAGCACCGAAGTCGAGGTGTTGCTTAAGATGGGCGACGAGCCACACGCCCGCCATCGGCCACCACGCCCATGAGTTGTCCCCACGGCCCATACCGACCGGCGACGTGAAGGCCCACACATCCGTGTTGTGATGGCAGACCCAACCTTGGCTGCCATACAGGCGTAGCGCCGTCTCACGACCGCGCACGCTCAACTCACGCACCAGATCGAACAACGGCGCGTGCAGGTCTCCCAGGTCAGTAACCTCCGCGAGCCAGTAATTCATCTGAAGATTGATGTTCGCGGTGTAGTTTGCGCTCCACGGCGGTTGGCAGTCATCGTTCCAGATGCCCTGCAGGTTGGCAGGCGGCGTACCGGGGCGCGAGCTCGCGATCAGCAGGTAGCGGCCGTAGTGGAACAGCAAAGCGAAGAGCTGAGGGTCCTCCGTCAACACGCCAGACCCGACTCGAGCGAGCCTCAGGTCCGTGAATTCTTCGGAGTCTCCCGTGCCCAGAGTCAGAGCCGCCCTGCGGTAGAGCGCGCCATGATCGTCGATGTGCTCGGCGAGGGTGGCCTCCCAACCCTTATCGAGCACTCTCGATAGGCGGTCCCTTGCCTGGGAAAGGGGCTTCGCGATCGAGATCAGGGGTCGCCTGCCGATGCCTGCAAAGGTAGTCGCGGTCGTGAGCACGAGTGTCGCCCTCGTCGCCCCCTTCACTGAGAACCGCCCGTCGTGGATGGCCTTCTTACCGTCGGTGTCGAGGGCGAGCAACGCCGCACCTTGGAGAGCCGTCTCGGGATTGTCGTCATAGCGCACGGGCTGTTGATCGGGCTCGTGCCCTGGCGCCCCATCGGACGGAAGCCAGAAGGTCTCGGCAAGCACGCCGCCCAGACTGTCGGTGGACCGCCTGCGGTGCATCGTGGTGATCCACGCCGTGATGGTCACAGGCGCGTCCGTCTCCATATGGATCACGAGTGCCTGGGCGGGGCTCGACACGACGGCTCGCTGCTCGATGGTCACCACTCCGGAGCGGTAGCGATGGGTGTGGACCCCGCTCGCGAGATCGAGCGCGCGAGTGTACTCAGTGACCTCACCGGGGGCATCCACCTGGATCATGAGGTCAACAAAGGGCTGGTAGGACTGCGAGTAACGTCCCTGCAGAGTGCGAACAGCGCGATCGGCCGCTGGGTAGTCGCCCCGTCCCAGCGCACCGCGGGCAACCTCGAGCGCCGCGGCGGAGGCGCCATGGGAGGTGCGGCCGGACGCCTCGCTCGCGGGCGACCCCGACCAGGCCGTCGCGTCATTCACCTGGTATCGGGCCACGGGGTGGGTGCCGAAGCACATGGCTCCGATGCGTCCATTGCCGAGCGGCAACGCGTCGGTCCACTCCGTCGCAGGCGCACCGTAGTGAAGACGGTGCGCCGCGGGATCGAGGAGCGCATCGGTCTGATCCGGCACGGTCATCCCTTCAAGCCCCCCGTAGCGATCCCGCTTCTCCAATAGCGCTGCAGAGAGACGAAGACGATTGCGACGGGGATGACCGAGATGAAGGCGCCGATGATGGTGAAACTCTGGAGTTGCGGGATCGTGATCGACGCCTGTTGCCATCCCGTCAGGCCGACGGTGAGCGGCATCATCGTCTGATCGGTGAGCACGTACAGCGGAAGGATGTAGTTGTTCCAGCTTCCCAGGAACGCGAACAACATGATGGTGACCAGGCCGTTCGACATCAGCCGCATCCCGAGCGTGAGGAAGATCCTGAGTTCGCCCGCACCGTCGAGCCGCGCCGCTTCGATCAGCTCGGTTGGCACCGCCTGGCGCGCATAGATCATCCCAAGGAGCACGCCAAAGGGATAGACGAGCGCTGGAAGGAGCACGCCGAGGTAGTTGTTGTTCAATCCCATCTTGACCAGAAGGACGTACGTGGGCTGCGCGAGGATTGTTCCGGGCACGAGCATCGACGCCAGCACCACGGCGATCAGAATGTTGCGGCCCTTGAAACGGTAGATCGCGAGCGCATAGCCCGTCATGACCGACAGGAACGTGGTGAAAGCCGCGCCGACGACCGAATACAGCACGGTGTTTCCGGCCCATCGCCAGAAGATCCCGCCGTCGTACGTGGACATCGCGACGAGGTTGTCCCAAAAGTGGAAGCCCGAGGGAACGAGCGCATCGGTCGTGAACAAGTCGCCTTGAGTCTTGGTCGACGCGATGGTGAGCCAATACACAGGGAGAAGGAAGTAGGTGACGACGCCGATCAGCGCGGCCATGACGAGGACGCGCCCTATGAGAAGTGACCGGCGGCCGTCGCGTTGACGGGCGAGAGTTGGCCTAGAAGACATCGGCGTTTCCTCCTTGAACCCGCTTGTTCAGGCGCAACACCACGAGAGAAGCGACCAACGTCGCGAGGCCCAGGATCACGGCCATCGCGGAGCCCAGATAGGCATCCTGGCCGAGCGTCGACTCGGAGAAGATCGCCATGTTCGGGGTCCATTTGCTGTTGATGTTGGAGGTGATTGAGGTCAGGATCTGAGGCTCGTTGAAAAGCTGGAGCGCGCCGATGACGCTCGACAGTGTCGTAAGCAGAACGGCAGGCGCGATCATCGGGATCTTCACGCGCAGCGCGATCTGGATTTCGTTCGCGCCGTCGAGGCGAGCGGCCTCGTAAACCTCGTCGGGAATGGCCAGCAGGGCCGAGTAAAGAATGAGCATGTTGATTCCGGTAAGCGACCACATCGACACGTTGACGACGGACCAAAACACGGCGTCGGGGCCGAGGAAGTTCGCGTGGATGCCGACCGAGGCAAGGCCCTTGACGATAGGGCTGACGGAAGGCTGGTAGAGGAAGCCCCACAGCAGCGCAGCGATGACCGTGGGCACTGCGTACGGGAGGAACACACCGAACTGAAAGAAGCGCCGTCCCCTGACCAACTTTGAATCAAACAGCAACGCCAGGGTGGCCGCAAAGACCAGCATCAGCGGCACCTGTGTCACGGAGTACAGCGCCACGCGCCCAAAGCTGGCGAGGAAGTCCGTGTCCTGGAATGCCCGCGCATAGTTCTTGAGGCCGACGAAGACGACATCGCTGCCGCCAAAGCCCAGTCCAGACGACTTGCGCGAGTAGAGGCCGTTGACGAGCGCCACACCGATGGGCGCGACCAGGAAGAGGAGGAACGCCGTCACGAATGGCGCGACAAAGAGGTAAGGCGTGACCCGCCGGGAGACGCGGTGGCGCCTCCCGGCGGATACGGCCGATGCTGGCGTAGTCACGAATCAGTCCGTGACCACGTTCAGGCCGGTGTTCTTCAGATTGTCGATCGTGGTGGCCTGTGCCGCCTGCAGGGCAGCAGCAAACGTCTCCGAGCCATTGACCGCCTTGGAGAACTCGTCGGTGATGGCAGTCTGGGCGGTACCGAAGTTCGGTCCGTCAACCCAACCGGTCGCGGTGTGCGACGCGGCGTCGGCGAAGACCTGGTTGATGACCTGGCCGCCAAAGAACTCGTTCGCGGTGAGCAGGGCTGGCGACTCGAGGCCGGACTTGGCCGCGGGGAAGATGCCGCCCTCAGTGATCAAGGTCTCCTGGTTTTCTGGTGCTCCAGAGAACCACGCGGCGAACTTGGCACACGCCTCGGGGTTCTTCGCGCCCTTAAGGACGATCGTTGCGGCGCCACCGGAGTCTGCGGACAGACCGTCACCCGTGTCGGACGGCATCGGTGCGACGCTCCAGAGACCCGAGGTGTCGGGCGCATTGGTCTCGAGCTGGAGCGGGAACCAGGCGGCATACGTGATGGTCGCGATGGTGCCGCTGTTGACGAGTGCCCAGTACTCGGCCGTCCACACCTGCTCCGTGGTCACCAAGTCCTCGTCGACAAGCGTCTGCCACCGCTCGGCGACCTGCATTGACGCATCGTTATCCATGGTGACGGCCCATGAGTCGTCCTTGATGCCGTACCAAGAGCCTCCCGCTTGCATCACCTCTTGCATGTACTGCCCGATCTCGGTGGGCGAGATGTTCGCGATGTAGAGGTCAGGGTTGGCGGCGTGCAGGTCCCTCGCCGCCTGAACGTACTCGTCCCAGGTGGTCGGTACGGCGATGCCGTACTGGTCGAGAATATCGGTGCGGTACATCATCGCGGTCGGGCCCGAGTCCTGCGGAATGCCATACACGTGGTCGGCAACCGTGACCGCGTTCCAGGACCCTTCGGTGAAGAGGTCCTTCGCGTCGGCGGTGTAGTCCGTGATGTCTTGGACCCAGCCGGAGACGACGTAGTTGGGGATGGAGTGGGTCGACAGTTGGACCATGTCGGGTGCGGTTCCCGCGTCGACGGATGCCTGAACCTTGTCCCCGTCATCTCCCGTCATCCGGTGAAAGCTGACCTGAATGTCGGGGTTGTTCTTGTTCCAGGTATCGACGAGGGTCTCGGCGCCTGGAACCCAGCCCCAGTAATCGATGCTGATGGGCTCGGCCGCTTGTGCCGCATCCGTGGAAGACGAGGTGCTTGTTGCGCTCTCGGATGAGCACGCCGCAAGCGTTGCGATGGACAATGCGCCGAGCAGGGCGAGTGCGCCCTTCCTCCGGCGACTGTTGGACAGTCCCATGATGTTTCCTCCGTGACTTCATTGTCTGATGGACGCCTGTGTCCATGCCGGGTGACCAGCGGTAGTCTCTCACCGCGGACATTAGGTTCATTGAAGCCGGTTCATTGAACCCAACGTGTTCGAATATACGACACAAGGTTCAGTGGCGCAACCACACCCCCCCACCGGGCCTACATTGGCCCCATGACTTGGCTGGGGTGGGTGCTCGCAATCGCCGCGAGCGCGGTGGCGGCATGGGCGCTCGTGCGCCTGCGCGCCGAACGCCACCGCACCGAGGCCGTGCAGGAATCCTCGGCACGTGAGTCCCAGGCCGCACAGGCCCTCGCGGCCTCGGACGAGCGCGCGCGCATCGCCCGCGAGATGCACGACGTCGTGGCCCACACCCTCACGGTGGTGGTCGCACAGGCCGATGGCGGACGATTCGCAGCGCGCACCGACCCCGAGGCCGCAGCCCGCACGCTCGACACCATCGCGGACGTAGGCCGCTCCGCTCTCACCGAGATGCGCGCTCTGCTGGGCGTGCTGCGGGGGTCCGACGGCGAGGCCGAGCTCGGCCCCCAACCCAGCGTGGGCGACATCCCCACACTCGTGGCGACCGCGCGCGAGGGCGGACTCGAGGTCTCCTACGTCACCACCGGCACGCCACGCCCGCTGCCGATCGGGGCCGGCCTCGCGCTGTACCGCGTCGCTCAAGAGGGACTCACGAACGTGCTCAAGCATGCGGGCCCCGTGGCCACAGCATTCCTGCAGCTGACATGGGGGGATGACGATGTGGCCCTCACCGTGAGCGACGACGGCAGGGGCGCGGCCGCGCACGGGGACGGCACGGGCAGCGGGATTCAGGGGATGACCGAACGCACGACGGTGTTTGGCGGAACGCTCACCGCGGGCCCGAAGGCGGGCGGCGGGTTTGTGCTGCGGGCCAGGCTGCCGCTTCCACATCGTGAGGCGACACACCGTTCGCAAAGGGAGGAGACACCATGACCATTCGCGTAGCGCTCGTGGACGACCAGCAGCTGATTCGCGCGGGATTCCGCATGGTGGTCGAGTCCCAGCCGGACCTGACGGTGGTGGCGGAGGCTGGCAGCGGGGACGACGCCGTGACGGCCCTCGCCAACCTCGACCCACCGGCCAACGTGGTCCTCATGGACGTGCGCATGCCCGGCCGCGACGGGATCGACGCGTGCGCCGAGATCACCGCAGGCTCCGCGGCGAAGGTCATCATCCTCACCACCTTCGACCTGGACGAGTACGTGGTCGCGGCCATCAAGGCGGGAGCGAGCGGGTTTCTGCTCAAGGACGCGCCCCCGGAAGACCTGCTCCAGGCGATCCGCACGGTCCACGCGGGCGACGCGGTGATCGCGCCCACCACCACACGGCGCCTGTTCACGCGCCTGGTCTCACAGCTCACGGAACCCGTGGCCGCGCCGGGGCTCGCGGACCTCACCGACCGCGAGCGCGAGGTCCTGATGCTCATGGCGCGCGGCCTGTCCAACCAAGAGATCTGCGCGGCACTCGTGTTGGCGGAGCCCACCGTCAAGACGCATGTGGGCCACGTGCTCGCCAAGTTGGGCGCGCGCGACAGGGTCCAGGCAGTGGTGATCGCGTACGAGACCGGGCTGGTCCGCCCCGCGTCGTAACTGAGTTCACGCAGCCGGGCACTTGCACCTGGGCACAAGCCGCCCAGCACACGGGGCGCGTCGGCCCACGTCATACCCAGGTATGACGCCAAGTCCATCCCCCAGGCCGATGCGGGCATCGGCCGTACTCCCGTAACGTCGAACCGTCGACATGCACGGTGTCGATGAAGAGGGGGGAAACGCCGTGACTACGGACACTGCGATGGGGGACACGGGTCGCCCGGAGTCGCTGGCGTTGCGTTCACGCGGCCTGACCAAGACCTACGGGTCCGGTCAGGCCGCGGTGACCGCGGTCGACCATGTTGACCTGGACTTTGACGCGGGAGTGCTCACGGCCGTGATGGGGCCGTCCGGTTCGGGCAAGACCACGCTGGTACATCTGCTCGCCGGCCTGGATAAGCCCGACGCCGGCCAGGTGTGGGTGGGCGACGACGAACTCACGGGGATTTCCGATGCCGCCCTCGCGCGCATCAGGGGCCGCGTGGTCGGCTTCGTGTTCCAGGGCTTCAACCTGCTGCAGACCATGTCCGCGGCCGACAACATCGTGCTCCCCTTGCGCCTCAATCAGCTGCCGCGCGACGAGGACTGGTACGCGACCCTGATCGAGATGCTCGGCATCGGGCGCGAACTTGAACGCAAGCCGTACGAGCTGTCTGGTGGCCAGCAGCAGCGCGTGGCGATCGCCCGCGCGCTCATCACCAAGCCCCGCGTGGTTCTCGCCGACGAGCCCACAGGCAACCTCGACACCCACGCGAGCGCCCAGATCCTCTCCCACCTGCGCACGAGCTGCCGCGAGCTGGGCCAGTCCGTCGTGATGGTCACGCACGACCCCACCGCGGCGTCGTACGCCGGCAAAGTGTTGCTGTTTGCGGACGGCAAGGTGGCCGGCCACATCGACAACCCCACGCCGGAGTCGGTGCTCGCGGGGCTCGACGCCCTCGCGGGGGTCGAGCGATGAGCGCACGGATCGTTCGTGCCCTCGAGATCGGCGTCGCCGCTGTGGTGTGGACCGTCAAGAAACTGGCGGCGATCCCAGGCCTGTGGTGGATCCGCATCGGCCTTGCGATCGTGTCGGCCTCTTTGGGGGTTCTGGTGTGGTTTCGCTTTCACGTGCCTCACGGCACGCTCACCGGCACGTGGTCGGGCGGCTTCAGTTCTCCTGCCTTGCTTTGGGCGATGGCGTCTCTGTACGTGGTCCTCTTCTCCCTCCCGATCGCTTTTGAGGCCCTCGGCGTTGCCATTCTTCACCGCATCGCCAGGGTCCTTCCTGTCACTGGCAAGGGCGCACTCGCGGTGACAAGGCACACTCTCGAGTCACGCCCGATGCCGTTCGGGAAGGACTACTGGAACCGCCAGTCCGAGACAGGGGCACTTATCCTCCCCGCCCTCTTCATCTCGGCGCTCGTGACGGGCTTCACGATCGACAGTGCGGTGGCACACCAAGCGGACGCCCTCTCCTTTGCCGCCATCGTTGTCGCGCCCGGCGCTACCGACGGCGCTGAGTTTTCCATCGGAGTCGATCGCGCCACGATCGATCCCGCGGCGATTGCCACACTCGAGGCCGACCCAAACCTCGCCGTGGTGCCCTTCGGGCAGGTCACCGTCGGCCCCACCCACGGATCGTCACCCACGGCCACCATCACCCTTGTCTCTCCGATCGACATGGAGCGCGTGACGGCGGGTGGCGCCCGGCCGCTCGGGCTTGAGGACGGGGTGATGCTCAGCCCCGAACCGGAGAGCGAGAACCTCGCCTTCCCCGCTCCACGGCAGGTCATTGACATGGCGACGGGGGCGGGCACGGCAACGGCACTCCACCGAACCTGGCGGGGTCCGCTGACGCTCGCCACACGCTCGTGGGCTGAGGCCGCATGGGGCGATACGTCCGTGGTGGGCGCCCTGGTGATGTACGTGGGCGAAGACCGCCCTGCGGAAGAACAATTCGACTACGTCGCGGAGGCCGCCCACTTGGTGGGCGCCGACGCACGGCCCGTGCCGCAGTTGAGCGACGAAGCGATCGCCATGCGCGACAGCGAAGGCACCTTCGCCGTCGGTGCCTTCAGCTTCATGGCCGTTTTCATCTTCTCGATGGCGTGCATCGCCACCGTCCTCCTCTCCGTGCGCACTGTCAGGAGGCACCGCCAGGTACGGGCGACGGTCGCGGCACTGGGGGCCACTCCGCGGGATCTCGCTCTCGCTGTGCCCGTGGATGCGGGGATCACCCTCGGGGTCACGATGGCAATCAGCGCGCCCATTGGCGTCATCGCTATGGCAATCGGGAAAGTACCGAACTTGTTTACCCTCGGTGCACCTCTCGACCTGGGCAACACCGCATGGGGACTGTGGTGGAACCTCACGCATGTCGGTTGGGGTCTCGTGGGCGCTGTCGTCGTCGGTACATGGGTGCTCGCCGTCGCGGCGACCACGATCTACGGGTTCAGGGCCGCGCGGCGCACCCCCGTCGACGAGCTGCGTGAGGCCATCAAGGAGGGGGCGCTATGAGGATCAATGTGGTGAACGGCAGCACCACGGCAGACTCGACTCCGCGACTCGGGGCGCTCCAGTGGGTGGGACCCGGTTTGATCGGGCTCCTGACGCTGGTTGTCGCCTTCACACAGGGCCCGCTCTTCGCCGGCACCACCAGCGGCTCCGGACCGTTCAATCCGCTCATGCCGGTGGCCTTCGCCTTCTGGGCGATGCTGTTCTACTCGCCGATACTGGTCGGGCTGCTCGCCACGCTCACTGGCGCGTTTCGGGCGATCGCGGCGGCCCCTCGTCGCCAGGAGTTTCGCGCACTCATGGACCTTGGCGCACCGCGCCGCGCCCTCTTGCACCGCCAAACTCGGCTGGGCCTCCTCCACGGAACCATCGCCGCGCTCACCGGCGCCGCGCTCGGTGCCGGGATTGCCCAAGCGCGGTCGGGGCTCGGCGGCGAGTTCAGCTCGACGACGGCCTGGACGCTGCTCACGATCGTTGGCCTGAGCAGCGCGGCGACCACCCTCGCCTACTCGGTCGTCGGATTCTGGGTCACGGGCGGCACGGGTAGAACGGGCGCTACGGGCGGCACGGGCAGCACGCGTCGGGCCCCGTCACCGCTCACCGTCGACGCGGCCATGGGACCCGAGCGCACCGCCACTCACCCAAGATTTCTGAGGCGATACGCCGTTCCACTCGCACTGGCGGCCTTCGTCGTCGTGTCGGCGATCGTGACTCCTCACCTCACCACGTCCTCCACCGTGCCGTCGGGGCTCGTGACCGCCTGGACGGTGGCGTACGGCTTGGTGCTCGCCGTCGGCTTGCCCATGCTCGTGGTGTGGGCAGGCGCCCGGGCAGCCACGTGGCTAAGCGCGCTTGTCGGGCGCGGCCTTTTGCACGGCGGCAACGCGGCGCGGATCGCGGGCGACGGGCTCACGCGGCCCGCTCCCGCACGCGCCGTGGCAATCGGCGCCGTGGGCCTAGTGCTCGGCGGCACGCTCGCCATCGGCGTCATGCTGAACGCCATGGGCGCCCGCAACGAGGCGGGGGCCGCGCTGACGCCCGCGATGGTGATCTCGACCGGCGTACTTTCCAGCCGAGACCTCCTCACTGACAGCTCGGCCACCGCCCCCGCCCCCGGCTGGGAGCAGCGCGGCCTCGACCCCACGCTGGTCGCTGCACTCCAGGCCGACGACCGCCTCATCGTTGTCACCGCCGGCATGCTCACCGCTCGCGTCACCTCGGTCGACCAAGACGTCATCGTCAATCCCGACACCCTCACCTACCTGGCCTTGAGCTCCAAGGACCTGGACCGGGTCAGCAAGGGAGCCGCCCGCGCGCTGTACTTTGACGGCGCTGTGGCGATGGGTGGCGGCCCCAACCCCTCGGTGCTCACGATCGGCGCCGCGTCGGCGAAGGTCACCGCTCCCAGCGTGGCGGGCCCGTTGACCGCGCTCCCCCGCGATTGGGCCGAGGCTCAGTTCGGCACCGGCGTCACCAGCGCGGTGTTGCTCTACGACGCACCGGGCGGAAACGCCACGGCCGCGATCACCGACTACGACATGACCGGGCTGTACGTGCGGGACCTCGGCGGCGGCGGCGGCGGCTCCGGCGCCCTCGACCGCATCGGCGTGCTGACCGTGTCAGGGACGCTCCTGATCCTCGCCGTCGGACTCGTGGTCGCGCTGTCGCTCAGCGTGCAGAAGACGCGCGGCCACGACTACGCCACTATGTCCGCGCTCGGGGCCTCGCGCGGCGCGCTCAGGTGGGGCACCGCGATCGAGTCGGCTGTAGTCACGTCCGCCGGGGCCGCGATAGGCATCGCATTCGGCGCCGCATCGGGACTCTGGCTCGCCGTTGGAGGCGACCGCGTCCCGTGGAGCCTGGTGTGGACGGGCATCACCTTTGACATGGACCACGCCCCGTGGGGCACCGTGGCCTTTCTCACGCTGATCTCCATCGCGGCGGGCGCGGCCGCCTCCGTCATTGCGCGAGCGCGCGTCGAGCGCCTCACGCCTGCCGAGCAGCTGCGCGAGGCCATCAAGGAGGGGGCGCTATGACCGGTCCGGATTCACGACCTTTTGGGAAGGCGACCGGCTGGGTCGCGGGTGGCGTCATCGCGCTGGGCGCCCTGCCCGCGCCGCTCATGGCAGGCCCGCTTGTGAGGCCGCTCTCCGGCCTCACCTCCTCGCCGTTCACCTCGGGCGAGCGCACCGACCCGGTGCTGCTCATGGCATTTGCCTTCTACGCCGTGGCACTCTTCGCGATCCTCGGAGCCGTGGCGTACGGCGTCCGTCGGGCGTCATATTCGGGAGGCGAGCGCGAATGGGCCACGCTGCGAGCGCTCGGCCAGGAACGCTCCGCACTGGTGAGGGGACAGGCCCGCCGCGGCGCCGTCGTGGGAGCAAAGTCCTCCGCCGTCGCGGTTGTCGCAGGGTCGACCGCCTCCGAACTGTGGGCCCTGTGGGGCTCCCTCTCTATCGCCGACGGCACCGGTGGGGGCTTCCGCTTTGATCCGTGGACCCTCGCCGTCGACGTCCTCGCGTTCGGGATGGCCGCGGGTACCGCGGCCGGAGTGTTTGCCCTCGTCGCGCACCATCTGACGGCCGAGCGTGCACCGCGCCAAGTCGCGGTCCCTACGACTGTGACCGAGGACAACCCCTATGCGGCGAACCGTCGCGCGCTCGGCCGGTGGGCGCGACGCTTCGCATGGGCGGTTCTGGCCGCGAGCGTCGGCTATCAGACCTGGCTGTGGCTCCACCCCGCGCGCTTCGTGCCTTTGCCAGACGGGGTCCTGCTCGACACCGGATCGCCCTGGGGCGAGACACTCACTCGCATCATCGCCCTGCTGGGCATCCTGGCTCTCGCCGCGCTCGCGACGACGTGGGCCAGTCTGGCGCTCACAACCCTCCTCGGCCGGTTCTGGTCGCGCCGCAGCCACACACTGTTCGCGGTCGCGGGCGACGGGCTCTCGCGCCGCTCGGTCGAGCGGACGTTCGCGGCGGCCACGATGGCCGTGGTGCTCGCGATCACCGCTTATGCCGTCGCGGCGTCCTCGATCGACGCCGCCAAGACGAACGCCGTCAGCGACTTGGACCCCGACTACACCATCACCCTGCGCAGCGCGATGGCCGTCGACGTGACGCCTGACCACTACCCCGGCGGGTACTCCCCCAACGTGCTCCCGGCCGCGCTTGTCGAGGCGTTGCAAGCTGACTCCCGTGTCACCGTCATACCCGTGGGCATCTTGTACGCCGACCCGATCTACCTCACCTATCCGTGGATGACCGTGGTCAACGGGGGGGACAACAAGAACACCGAACTCCATTGGTACCAGGACAGTTACGCCGTGTTCGATCCGTCGCTTGCCGGCGCAAAACGTCACGACGAATGGATCGCCTTGGGCTTGGGGCATGCGAGCGTGGTGCACGGCGGAAACAACTTCCTCAGCACGGAAAGCGGCAGCCCCGGCGCGGCCGTGCTCACCGTGGCAGGCGAACGGTACGACACGTTCCGCGTCGATGGCCCTGCACCGTTCACCGCGATCGACGCGGCATGGGCCGTGCCACTTTTTGGCACTCCACCCGTGAACGCGCTCATGGTCTACCTCACGCACCCGGAAGGGCTCAGCGCCGAAGAACGGCAGAGGGAGGTTTCCCACATCGTCGGGGAAAGCACCCCTGCCGGGACCCCCACGTGGGTCACTTCCGGCGGCTACCTCCGCGTGCCGACGGGCTGGGCCACGACGGGCATCTCCGCGGGCGGCACCTTGGTGGTGCTGCTCGGCGTGGTGCTGGGTGTCGCGCTCACGGGGGTGCTTGCCGCAGCATCGGCGCGCAACAGACGCCGCGACCTCGCGACGATCGCGGCTCTTGGCGCTCGGCAGTGGACGCTGCGCGGTGCGCCCGCGGTCGAGGCGGGGGCTACCGCGCTGGTCGCCGCCGTCGTCGGAACCGCCGCGGGCGCGGGTGCGGCCATACTGCTGGCGCACCCGACCCTGTTCCACCCGGGTGGCCCCTTCGACCCGCTGACAACCCCCGGCATTCTGTGGTGGAACGCGACGCATGTGTTCTGGCCGTACCCGCTCACGATCATTGCGGTCGCGACCGTGCTGAGCGCGCTCGTGGGGCTGAACTACGGCACTTCGGCCGTGCTCCGCACCCCCGTCGACGCGCTGCGCGAGGCCATCAAGGAGGGAGTCGGGCAATGATCTGGCAACTCGTCAAGGAACAACTGCACTCCCAACGACGCGCAGCGGGCGCGCTCTTCGTGCTCGTGGCGCTCACTGTCGGCCTGTCCACCGGCGCGGGTATCGCGTCCGCGACGGCCCAGGCGGATGCGGTGGCCTTCAGCCAGGACGGCTCGTGGCCTGCGGGCAACGTCGGCGCCTGGATTCCCGTATGGGTACCCGAACCGGGCGTCGACACGCTCTCCACCTCCCTGCCCGTCAAGCCCCTTGCTCTGAGCGAATATGACGAGACGCTGGCCGCTATTCGGGCGGCGGACCCCCACGCAGTCGCGTCCGTCACCGTGAGGGCCCGCATCCAAGCCAACGGCGATTCGACCACGGTTGCGGTCGCGCGCGACGGGGACTACACGTCGGACTTCTTTGTCGAAGGCAGCGCACCCACGGTCGGTGAGGTGGCGCTCTCAGTGCCCCATGCGCGCGAGCTCGGCCTGAGGGTCGGCGATACCCTGCCGATCTACGACGACGCGGGCAGCGTCGCGCTCACCCTGACGGTGTCGGGGCTCACGCGCACGGACCGGGGCCGATGGTTCGACGCCCCGATCGTCTCCGTCGAGGACGCGATGCGTCTCGCGCTAGTGTCCCCGCTCCTTCCCTACGTCACCGCCTCCGGGGACCCCACGACGGTGGTCAACATCACGGCGGCGTGGGACGGCGACGTACCGGCCGAGGTGGCTAAGACCCTGACAGAGGTTTCCGGAGACGACTCGTACCTCTTCTCCGATGTCGGGTCCGATGCCACGCCTCTCGTGTTCACGAACAGCTCCCCGTGGCTGCTGATCGCAGCCGCGATCGCGGCCATCGTCGCTATCGGCGCGGCCATCGCCTCGGGGAAGGACCAAGGCAGGCAGCGTGCCAGCTGGGTGGGCACCGCCAAGGCGCTCGGCGCCTCCCGCCGAGACGTGGTCGGCGCGACACTCCTCGAGGCCGTCGCGGTGGGCGTACTCGCGTGGCTCGCGGCAATCGCGGTCGCCTGGGGCGTCAATACGGCGGCCCTGTGGCCGCGGCGCGCGCACGCCGACTGGATCCTGGAACCCACCACGCCGTCGGTTCCCTGGTGGCTGATACTCGGGTCGGCGGGACTCGCAGTCGTCCTCGCCCTCATCATGGCCGCCGTGCCGGCGCTGTGGGCCGCGCGCGTGCCACCGCGCGAGGCCCTCGCCCCGAGCCTCACGATCGAACGGGCCCTCCCCGGACGCGCACGCCACCTTGCCCTGTACCTTCTTGTCGCCGCAGCAGGCCTTCTCACACTCGGGTTCGCCACCGCACTGGTGCCGCTGATTGTCCTCACCACTTTGACCGCGGTCGGAGTGCTAGGGGCCGCCGCCGAGGCAGCCCGCCTCGTGACGCCACGACTGGCGGAACGGCTCGGTGCGGCGCGTGCACCGTGGGCGATTGCCGCAGGGGACGCGATGACTGCACGGCCAGGCGCGACAACGTTCCCGTTTGCCTCGACTGCTGCCGTGTTCGCGGTGACCACGGTCTGGCTGACGTGGCAGGCCGGCGAGGGGATGACCGGCTCCGTGTGGAAGGACTGGAACGCGCGTGCACTGGCCGGCATCGCCGTGTTGGCTGTGCTCTCGCTTGTGATCGCGGTTGCCGTCTGGATCGGCGGCGACCGGTCGCGCGGCGATGCTTCAGTTCAAGGCGCGTTGGGCCTGGGCCGCAACGCCCGCATCGTCGCGTCCTTGGTGAGACTAGGAGCGCCCGTGCTCGCGGGTGGATTGGCCGGAGCGGTCGTGGCGGCAGCAGCCATCGCGCTGCTGGGCGTGGCCGCCTCGTGGGGCTCGACGCTCTGGCCCCCGCAAACCACCTGGTGGCGAATGATGGCCACCACCGGCACCTCCGTGATCGCGATGATTCCGGGCCTGATCGTTGCCGCCGGGATCGCTGGTCTCGCATCGTCACGAACCACGGATGTGCGGGTGCCGCGGTCTTAGGCATCGCCCCCGCACCCTCGACCCGAGGCCTCGTGTGAAGAACTCACTAGCCCGCAGACACTATGCCGCGATGCCCGCAGCGACGATGCGCCGGCGGTCGTCCCGGCAGTGAGTTCTTCACGCGGGGCGACCAGCAGGCGTTGCGCCAGTGTGCGCCAGTGTGCGCCAGTGTGCGCCAGTCGCAACGTCCCAAGGCGCACCCGGTAGTCTCGCCTCACCGACCGGGAAGTTGCCACAGCGACCCACCCCACGAGCAAGGATCCCCCATGGCGGACGAAGAACGCGAAGTGTTGACCTGGCAGGGCTATGGCGACGCCTCGCGAGAGCTCGCCCAGATGGTGGTCGACTCCGGGTTTATGCCCGACGTGGTGGTCGCGATCGCACGCGGCGGCCTCCCCATCGGCGGAGCCATCGCGTACGCGCTGGGCACCAAGGGCGTGGGCACCATGAACGTCGAGTTCTACACCGACATCGACGAGCGTCTGCCCGCCCCAATCATCCTGCCCCCGCTGCTCGACACCGAGTACATGAAGGGCCTGAAGGTCCTCATCGCCGACGACGTGGCTGACACCGGCGAGACGCTCGCCTTGGTCAAAAACCTCATGTCGCAGCATGCGGGCGAGGTGCGCACGGTCACCCTATACGGGAAGTCTCGCTCGATCATCGAGCCCGACTACGTGTGGAAGCGCACGGACAAGTGGATCACCTTCCCGTGGTCCGCGCTGCCACCCGTCACCCGCTCCGCCTAATGCTCCTCCTCACGCTCCACGCCTCACCCCCCTCACTCTCCCCCGGCCAACATCTCCCCTGGTGAAGCCCCGCCTACATGCCCCTAGCCGTATCCGGCCCGCATCCCTAGACTGTGTGGAACTCACCGTCGAGGAGACACAATGACCGAGTACGCGGGCGACCTGACGCCTCAAGAGGCCTGGGAGCTATTGCTGAGCGAACCGTCCGCGATCCTCGTGGATGTGCGCACCGAGGCGGAGTGGCGTTTCACCGGCGTCCCCGACACCTCGGAGACCGGCCGCGAGCCCGTCTTCATCGAGTGGAGCAACTATCCCGAGGGCGCGCACAATGCGCACTTTGTGGACCAGCTTCGCGACGCGGGCATGAACCCCGGGACCGGAGCACCGATCGTGTTCCTGTGCCGCTCGGGCCAGCGAAGCATCGGCGGCGCGTCGGCGGCAACCGCGGCGGGGATGGGCCCCGCGTACAACATCCTCGACGGCTTCGAGGGCGCTCCCGACGAGGACGGTCACCGTGGGGTTCAGGGCTGGAAGGCCTCGGGCCTCCCCTGGCGTCAGGGCTAGACCGGCTCGCGACCATCGATTGATAACGATTCGGCAAACCGCTTGATTGTTGGCACGGTAAAGACCTACTGTGTTTAGCAGGCGCATCGAAGCGCTTCGACGGTCGGGCTTGACACCACCACCCGGTCGCGCGACACGACATGACGACGGAGTCAGACATGACGACAATCGAGGACGTGGCCCGCGAGGCCGGCGTATCGATCTCGACCGTGTCGTACGCCCTGTCGGGCAAGCGCCGCATTAGCGACGACACCAGGCAACGCGTCGAGGCCGCCGCCGCCAATCTTCACTACGCTCCCCGCGCCTCGGCCCGGGCACTCGCCGCCAATCGATCCGAGATCATCGCGGTGACCGCCCCCCGCCACCCGGACACCGACCCCACTGCGCACATGGCCTTCGCCATGGAGGTCACCATCGCGGCACGCACTCACGACTACGACACCCTCCTATTGGTCCAGGACGACGCGCTGTCGGGCATGAGGCGTTCCGCCGCGAGCGCCCTGGCCGACGGCATCATCGTTCTCGACGTGGCGACTCACGACGAGCGCGCCCAGCTCGCGCGCACCATCGAATGCCCCACCGTCTTCATCGGGCTGCCCGACGACACTGACGGGCTCGTCTGCGTCGACCTCGACTTTGAGGCGTCGATCCGCATGTCCATCGACACCCTCGTCGAGCACGGCCACACGCGCATCGCGCTCATCGGCCACACGCATGAGACCCTCGCCCGCGAGCCCAACTACCCGCTGCGCGTTCAGCGGGAGTTTGCGCGGCACGCGCGCGCCAGCGGTCTCGAGTTTGCGATCATCAACCCCTCAAGCGACGACGCGGCCGTCGCTCTCGCGACACTGTTTGCGGAGCACCCCGGCACCACGGGACTGGTGCTCAGCACCTCCAACCCCGTGGCCGCCTCCGTCTCCGGAGCCCTCGCGGCTCGCGGACTCGCCGTCCCCGCCGACGTCTCGGTGATCGCCGCGGGCATGACCCCGATCCTGTCCCGCACCCCCCTGCCTTTCGACGCACTGCCCCTTGACCCCGCCCTTACGTGCCCCGTCGCCGTCGACATCCTCGTCGACCTCATCGCCGGAAGGCGGCCATCGTCGGCCGTCACTCTGGTTCCCCCTGTCTATCAGTCTCGCGGCACGGTCGCTCCTGCGCCCGCGCCCTCCGATCAGGCTCGTTAATGACGCACACCCTGCTTCATGACGGCGTTCGACGCTTAATCGAAGCGCTTCGACAAATGAGCCTGATGTTCCACACCGGCCCCGGCCACTACAAGGAAGTAGGAATCCCATGAAGTACCCCAAACACACATTGGCGGCGACCGTCATCGTCGGCGCGCTCGCCCTCGGAGCGTGCTCGTCTGGCACCGATGACACCACATCACCCACCGGGTCGGCAGGCGCCGCAGGCGCAACCGACTACTCGGGCGAGACCCTCAAGGTCATGCACTACGAGGGCGATGACTCCGCAATGGGCATTGCCTGGAACCGCGCCATCGAGATCTTCGAGGCGCAGACCGGCGCCACCGTGGACTTGCAGACCACCGCATTCGAGGACCTCAACGCCTCGGCCGAGCAGCTGTTCGACTCGTCCGACGCCCCCGACGTCTCCGAGTACAACAAGGGCAACGGCACCGCCGGCCAGCTCGCCGCCATCGGCGTGATCCAGAACCTGGACGACGCCTACGCGGAGTACGGCTGGGCCGACAAGCTGGGCGCCGGTGTGGACACCGTCGCGATGTACAACGAGGACGGCGTCATGGGATCGGGGAGCTTCTACGGAGTCCCCAACTACGGCGAGTTCGTCTTCCTGTACTTCAACCAGGACATGTTCGACGAATACGGCATCGAGGTTCCCACCACCGAGGCCGAGCTCGAGGATGCCATGCAGACGTTCACGGACAACGGCATCACGCCTTTGACCACGTCGGCTCAGGAGTACCCCATGGGCCAGCTCTGGTACCAGCTTGCGCTGAGCAAGGCTGACCGCAACTTTGTGAACGCCTACGAGCTGTACACGGACAAGGTCGACTTCAACGGCCCCGAAATCTCCTACGCCACCGAGACGCTGAGCGACTGGGTGACAAAGGGCTACATCTCGACCGATGTGTCGGGCATGACGGCGGAAGACGCCGGCCTGGAGTTCATCAACGGCGAGGTCCCGATGTTCTACTCGGGCTCCTGGTGGTACGGGCGCATGCTGTCCGACGTTTCCACGTTCACGGTGGGCATCACCAACTGGCCAGGCACCACGCTGACCCCCGGTTCGGGCGGCAACATGTGGGTCATCCCCGTCGAATCCAAGCAGCCTGAGCTCGCGAAGATCTTCATCGACATCACGATGAGCCCCGAGGTCCAGGCGTTGCTCGGCGAGTCGGGCGGCCTTCCCGTCGCAGCCAACACGGACGACATCGAGGACCCCGACGCCCAGGCCCTCATCGGCCTGTTCAACGAGGTCAACGACAGGGACGGACTCGCGTTCTACCCCGACTGGCCAACGCCCAGCTTCTACGGCGACCTCAACGGCGTGATGCAGGGGCTCGTTAACGGCACCTTCACTCCCGCGCAGGCGCAGTCCGAACTCGAGAACTACTACGAGAGCTACGTCTCTACCGTCCGCTAGTCACACCATCCCTTCAGGAGCGGGGGTCCGGGCCTCAATGGCCCGGGCCCTCGCCGGAGACGGACCCCTCATGTCTGCGTTGACACCCACCAAGCGGCGCCAGGTGCACCCGAATGACGCCGCCCGCATCCCCCAGCGGGGTGGCGGAAAGCTTGGCTACTGGCTCTACTTCATCCCTGGCGCGCTGCTCGTGGGCGTGGTGATCTTCTACCCGATCGTCCGCAACCTGCGCCTGAGCTTCTTCCACTGGCGCGGCGGCCGCGCCGAGGAGTCCTTCGCCGGATTCGACAACTGGATCGCGCTGTTCCACGACCACGAGTTCTTGCAGTCCTTCCTCAACATCTTCCTGGTCATCCTGGCCATGGTGATCATCCCCACCATGCTGGGCCTGATCGTGGCGGCGGCGCTGTTCGACGTGGTCGGACGCCGCTTTGGCGGCAAGGTCTCGAGCTTCCTACGCGCCACCTACTACCTGCCGCAGATCCTTCCGATCGCGGTGGCCGGCGTGATGTTCAGCTGGATCCTCAAACCTAATAGCGACGGGGTCCTGAACCAGTTCCTCACCCTGATCACCGGCAACGACGTTGCGGTCAACTGGCTGGGCGGCCAGTACAGCACCGCGATCATCTCCACGATGGTGCTCATGGTGTGGATCCAGTTGGGATATCCCGTGGTGATCTTCATGGCGGCCCTTCAGCGCGTCGAACCCGAGCTCTACGAGGCATCGGAACTCGACGGCGCCAACTGGTTCCAGCGCTTCCGCGCCATCACGCTCCCCATGATCCGTCCCGAGGTGTTCGTGGTGGGTCTCACCACCACGATCGCGGCGCTCAAGGTGTTTGCACCCGTGTTCATCCTGACCAAGGGCGGGCCGTCAAAGTCGACCTACGTCCCGTCGTTTTACGCGTATCAAGAATTCATCAGCGGCACCGACAAGGGCTACGCGGCGGCGATCGCCTCGGCCATCACCATCGTGGTGTTCATCGTCGCGGTCATCTTCATCAAGGCACAGAACCGTGCCGAACGAAAGGATGCGTGACCGCCATGGCTACCGCACCTGCCCCCTCACCTGCCGCCGCATCGACCCCCGCGCAGCTCACGGGCCCCAAGCACAAGCCCGCGGGCAGCAAGCATAAGAAGCGGCCCCGCACCACCAGTGAGTGGATCGTCCTGATCCTGATCGTTCTGGGCGCGCTCATCGTGGTGTTCCCGATGCTCCTGCTACTCATCAACGCGTTCAAGTCCCCCGCGGACTACGCCAACTCGAACGTGCTTGACCTCCCCAAGGCCCTCAGCTTTGACGGCATCAAGGCGTTCTGGAACGGCAACAACTTCCCCAGGGCCCTCTGGAACTCGATCTTCATCTCGGGCATGGTCGCGATCCTTGCGGTCATCCTGTCCGTACTGAACTCGTTCGCGATCGGCATCGGCCGCGTCAAGGGCCGTACGGGGCTGGTACTCGTGTTCCTGATGGCCAACCTGGTGCCGCAGGAGATGCTCTTCGACCCGCTGTTCAAGCTGTACGACAAGCTGGGGCTGCTCTCCAACCCCTGGTCGGTCATCATCACGTTCGTGGTGATCCAGTCCGCGTTCGGCACCTACCTGTTGTCCTCACTCCTGGGCACGTTCCCCAAGGAGATCCTCGAGGCGGCGGCCGTGGACGGGGCCTCGCGATTCCGTTCGCTGCGCTCGGTCATCGTGCCCATCCTCAAGCCCACGCTCTCGGTCCTGATGGTCTTCTTCTTCATCTGGACCTGGAACGAGTTCCTGCTGCCCTTGGCGTTCCTCAACACCGACGCGTCCCTCACGGTGCCGCTGGTGCTCGAGCAGCTCAATGGCGAACGGCAGACCGACACGACCACCTTGGTGGCCGGCACCCTCATCAGCATCATTCCCACCATCATCTTCTTCCTCATCTTCCAGCGCACGCTGACCAGGGGAATCACCGCAGGAGCAGTGAAGTAACGCTATGAAGTTCACAGACGGTTTTTGGCAACTGCGCGCGGGCGTCACCGCGGTCTACGCCAGGGAGGCCTACGACATCACGGCCCACGACGGCGCGCTCATCGTCACGGCCCCCACCCGCCCCATCGAGGGGAGGGGCAACGTGCTCAACCTTCCGGTACTCACCACCACGCTCACCCCTGTGGCCGACGGCGTGGTCAAGGTGCGCATTGAGCACCACACGGGAGGGTTCGCGTCCCGCGGCTTCGAGACCAACGAGCAAGGTGACTTCGGCAGCATCGTCGTCACGGATACCGCTGGGGTGGTGACCGCCGGATCGCTGAGGGCGACAATCGGCCGCGGTGCCCCCTGGGATCTTTCGTTCTGGCACGGTGACGAGCGACTCACCGGCTCGGGCAACAAGGCGCAGGGCCACATCACCCTCGCCGACCTGGCTCCCGTCGCCGCGGAGCCTGCCGGCGTCGCGGGGATCACCACCACGGGTCTCGCCCCTTCGCGGACGTATATGCATGAGCAGCTGGACCTGGGCGTCGGCGAGCTGATCTACGGCCTGGGCGAACGCTTTGGCCCCCTGGTGAAGAACGGCCAGTCGATCGACATCTGGAACGCCGACGGCGGCACCAGCTCCGAGCAGTCGTATAAGTCGATCCCGTTCTACATGTCCAACCGCGGCTACGGCGTATTCGTCAACCAGCCCGAGCACGTGTCGTTCGAGGTGGGCAGCATGGCTGTGGAGCGTGTGCAGTTCTCCACCGCGGGCGAGGCCATCGAGTACTACGTCATCGACGGCCCCACCCCCAAGGACGTGATCGACCGCTACACAGCGCTCACCGGCCGCCCCGCGACCGTGCCCGCGTGGAGCTACGGCCTATGGCTGTCCACGTCCTTCACCACGGACTACGACGAGGCCACCGTCAACTCTTTTGTCGACGGCATGCGCGATCGGGGCATCCCGCTGAGCGCCTTCCACTTTGACTGCTTCTGGATGCGCGAGTTCAACTGGACAGACCTCGAATGGGACGCGCGGGTGTTCCCCGATCCCGAGGGCATGTTGGAGCGCCTTCACACGGAGCGCGACCTTCACATATGCGCGTGGATCAATCCGTATATCGCCCAGCGCTCCGCGTTGTTTGCCGAGGGCAAGGACAAGGGTTACCTGGTCAAGCGGGCCGATGGCTCGGTATGGCAGTGGGACTTCTGGGTCGCGGGCATGGGCCTGGTTGACTTCACCAACCCCGAGGCCACCGCGTGGTTCCAGGGCAAACTGCGCACGCTGCTCCGCCAGGGAGTCGACGCCCTCAAGACCGACTTTGGCGAGCGCATCCCGCTCGACGTGGTGTGGCACGACGGCACGTCTCCCGAGACGATGCACAACCTCTACACGCAGCTCTATAACAAGGCGGTGTTCGAGCTCCTTGTCGAGGAGCGCGGCGAGCGTGACGCCGTGCTGTTCGCGAGGTCTGCCACCGCGGGCGGCCAGCAGTTCCCCATTCACTGGGGCGGCGACAACACGTCGTCCTTCCCATCCATGGCGGAGACCCTGCGCGGCGGACTGTCGCTCGCGTCGTCCGGCTTTGGGTATTGGAGTCACGACATCGGCGGATTCGAGGGTACCCCCGACCCCGCCGTCTTCAAGCGGTGGGTGGCATTCGGGCTGTTGTCGAGTCACTCACGCCTGCACGGCTCCGACAGCTATCGCGTGCCGTGGAGCTTTGACGACGAGGCCGTGGAGATCACGGCCAAGTTCGCGCAGCTCAAGAACACGCTCATGCCCTACCTGTATGCGGCAAGCGCCGACGCCGCAGCCACGGGGGTTTCGGTGGCCAGGCCCATGTTCTTCGAGTTCCCAGAGGACCCGGCCGTGGCGTACCTGGACCGCCAGTACATGCTGGGAAACGACCTGTTGGTCGCGCCCGTGATGTCCACGTCCGGCGAGGTCCAGTTCTACCTGCCCACCGGCACGTGGACGGACTTTTGGACCGGCGAGACGGTCGCGGGTGGCGCGTGGAAGCGCGAGAAGCACGGCTTCGACACGGTGCCCCTGTACGTGCGCGAGGGTGCCGCGATCGGCATCGGCGCGCGTGCGGATCGCCCCGACTACGACTATCTGGACGGACTCACGGTGCGCCTCTACGGCGCCGCGCGTGAACTGGACCTCACTGTTCCCGTGGTCCTCCCTGATGGCACCGCTCATCACCTTCGGATCACGGGCTCGGTGGACTCTCCCGTGGTCGACCGCGAGGGAGTGTCGGTTCAGGTCGTCTCCCTGGCCTAACCGCTCCCGCCACCACACACAAGAAGAGGCCCCCTCCCGGCATCACTCCGGGAGGGGGCCTCTATCGTGCTGCGACTAACTAGCCGACCGTAAGCGGGCCAAGCGTCGTGTCGTTCGCGTAGACCTCGGCAGCGTTCGCCTGGGTCACGATCTTCGGGTCAAGCAGGAACGCGGGCACGATCTTCACGCCGTTGTCGTACTGCTCGGTGTCGTTGATCGGGATCTCGCCACAGTTCTGCAGCTCGACGATCGAGGCAATGACCTGCGCCACGAGCTCGCGGGTGTCCTTGTAGATGGTGGAGTACTGGACTCCGGCCATGATCGACGTCACGGACTCGACTTCGGAGTCCTGACCGGTGATGACAGGGACGTCCTTGCCAGCCTGGTCAACTGCCGTGAGAGCGGCGCGTGCCAGGGTGTCGTTGGGCGACAGGATGCCGTCCAGCTTGACGTCGCCTGCGTAGAAGCCAGAGAGGACGGTGTCCATGCGCTTCTGCGCGTTCTCCGCCTTCCAACCCTGCGTGGCAACCTGCTCGAACGTGGTCTGACCGGAGACGATCGTGAGCGTTCCGTCTTCGATCATCGGGTCCAGGACGCTCATGGCACCGTTGAAGAACGGCATGGCGTTCGCGTCGTCAGACGAACCGGCGATCAGTTCGATGTTGTAAGGACCGTCGCCCTTACGCTCGGCGAGACCTTCGAGGAGCGCGGTGCCCTGGAGCACGCCCACCTTGTAGTTGTCGAACGCGATGTACGCGTCGACGGCCTCGGTGTTCTTGATCAGGCGGTCATACGCGATGACCGTGGCACCGGTTGCCTTGGCGGCTTCCAGCTGGGTACCCAGCTGTGAGCCGTCGATGGCGCCCACGACGATGACCTTGGAGCCGGCCTCGACCATGGCGTCGATCTGGTTCTGCTGCTCGGTCACACCGCTGTTGCCGAACTGGACGAGCGGCTCAAAGCCGGCCTCAGCCAGGCCGTCGTTGAACAGCTGCTCTGCGAGCACCCAGTTCTCCGAGGTCTTCTGCGGAAGCGCGACACCGATGGTCGAGCCTTCGGGGATGCACAGCTCCGTGCCCGCTGCCGCAGTGTTTGCTGCGGTGGTTGCGGTCGTGGTTTCGGTGCGGTCCGATGAACATGCGGTGAGAGCGAGGGTGCTCGCCGCCGCGAGGGCGATGAGCCCTGGAAGGGTCTTGCGCATTGCGTCCTACCTTCTGTCTTTCGCATCCGCCGTTGGATGCTGTTCGTGGTCAGCGGTGGTCGTCGGGTCAGCGCCGACTCCTGCCACTTCTGTTGTCCGTGAATCGGCGATGGCTGGCGTCTCTGCCCCGCCGTCCACGGAATCCTTGGGGAAAGGACGAATCCTGAGCAGCAGCCCGATGATCGACGGGCGCCCCTGCTGCTTGTTGTAGACATCGAAGGCGACGGCGATGAGGAGCACCAGGCCCTTGATGATCTGCGTGCGGTCGGATCCGACTCCCATGAGCTGAAGCCCATTGTTGAGCGTCGCCATCACGAGGCCACCGATGATCGAGCCTGTGACGGTACCGATGCCGCCGGAGACCGCCGCACCACCGATGAACACGGCGGCGATCGCGTCGAGCTCCCAGTTGGTCCCGTCGAACGGGCCCGAGGCGGTGGAGCGGCCGATGAACACCATTCCGGCGACCGCCGAGAGGATGGACATGTTCATCATGACGAAGAAGTAGGTGCGCTTGGTCGAGACTCCCGAAAGGGAGGCCGCGATCCGATTGCCACCCACCGCGAAGATGTGGCGACCGATCACGGTGCGCTGTGTGAGCACGTGGTAGAAGACCACGAGCACGACAAGCAGGACGCCTGGCACGGGGAACGACGTGCCCACACGACCGGATCCGAAGAGGAACGTGACGTAGCCGATGACGACCATGAGCACGCCGGAACGGATTGCGGCGATGACGAGGCTTGCGGGCTGCATGCCGATGCGCACTGCCTTCTTGCGCAGCTTCCACTCGTGCCACACGACGTACACGGCCGCGAGGATGCCCAGCAGCAGGGTCGAGTTATTGAGGCCGGTGTTCGGGCCCCACTCCCCTAGGTAGCCGGCGCCGATGAACTTGAACTCGTCGGGCACGGGGATCGAGTTGGAGTGGCCGATGTACTGGTTCAGACCGCGAAAGAGCATCATGCCCGCCAGGGTCGTAATGAAGCCTGGGACGCCGACGTAGGCGACCCACCATCCGTTCCACGCGCCGATCGCGGCACCGACGGCGAGGCCGAGCAGGATGCCCGCCCACCACGGGATGCCCCAGTCACGCATCGCGAGCGCCACGATGATGCCCACGACGGCGGCGACAGAACCCACGGAGAGGTCGATGTGGCCGATCACGATCACCATCACCATGCCGATCGCGAGGATCAGCACGTACGAGTTGCCGTTGATCAGGTTGACCATGTTGGTGGGCGTCAGTACTTTGCCGTCGGTCATGATCTGGAAGAACACGATCAGTGCGAGGAGCGCCCCCATCATGGAGAACTGCCGCACGTCTCCGCCGAAGAGGCTCTTAAAGGATTTCATCATTGAGTTTCCTTCTATGGTTCGAGGCTGGTCAGGCAGCGCTTGCGGTGGTGGTGGTCATGAGGCGCATGAGGGTTTCTTGATCGGCATGCTCGCGATCGACCACGCCGGAGATGCGGCCCTCGCACACCGTATAGATGCGGTCACAGAGGCCAATGACCTCCGGAAGCTCTGACGAGATCAGTACCACTCCCTTGCCCGCGTCTGCGAGGCGTTGGATCAGCCCATAGATCTCGTATTTGGCGCCCACGTCGATTCCACGCGTGGGCTCGTCGAGAATCAGCAGCTCGGGCTCGGTGAACATCCACTTGCCCAGGACGACCTTCTGCTGGTTACCACCGGACAGTTTGGCGACACCCTCGTTCACGTCGGGAGTCTTGATGCGGAGCGAGACGCGGTATTCCTCCGCCGCGGCGAACTCCTCGTCCTCGTCGATCATCGCCATGTGGCTGATCTTGCTCAGTCCCGCAGACACGACGGTCTTGCGAATGGTGTCCAGCAGGTTCATGCCGAGCGTCTTGCGATCCTCGGGAACATACGCCAGGCGGTGGGAAATCGCCGACTGCACGGTGGGGATATTGACCTCTTTGCCGTCGATCAGCACCTTGCCGGAGCGGTAGTTGCCGTACGAGCGTCCGAACACGGAGCGCGCGAGTTCGGTACGACCCGCACCCATCACGCCGGCGAACCCGACGATCTCGCCGCGCCTCACATAGAAGTTCGAGCTCTTGCACACCAGACGCCCTGGAACCGTCGGGTCCTCGACCGTCCAGTCACGCACCTCAAAGAACGTCTCGCCAATGTTCGGCGTGTGTTCCGGGAATCGCGATTCAAGGGAGCGGCCGACCATGCCGCGAATGATGCGGTCCTCGTCCAGGGGGCCGTCCGCGACGTTGAGCGTCTCGACCTTGACGCCGTCACGAATGATCGTCACCGCATCGGAGATTTCGGCGATCTCATTGAGCTTGTGGCTAATCATGATCGAGGTGAGGCCGCGCTCCTTGAGCCCGCGCAGCAGCGCCAGCAGGTTGGCGGAGTCGTCCTCGTTCAGGGCCGACGTCGGCTCGTCGAGGATCAGCAACTTCACGTCCTTGGACAGCGCCTTGGCAATCTCGACCAGTTGCTGCTGACCCACGCCCAGTGCCTTGATCTGAGTGTTCGGGTCAACCTCGAGGCCCACGCGAGCGAGCAGCTCAAGCGTCTTGATGTGAGTGGCATCCCAGTCGATCAGTCCGCCGCGCACCACCTCGTTGCCGAGGAAGATGTTTTCCTTGACGGACAGCTCGGGGATAAGCGCGAGCTCCTGGTGAATGATCACAATGCCCGCGTGCTCCGAAGCCTTGAGGTCACGGAACTCGACGGGCTGACCTTCGAACACGATCTGGCCCTGAAAGGTTCCGTGGGGGTACACGCCGGAGAGCACCTTCATCAGCGTGGACTTGCCTGCGCCGTTCTCGCCGCAGATCGCGTGGATCTCGCCACGCATCACCGCGATCGACACATCGTCGAGCGCCTTGACACCTGGGAATTCCATGGTGATGCCACGCATCTCAAGTGTCACGTGCGTCGTTGCCACGTCGTCTCCAAACGCTTCGTCGAGCTGGGAGTAAAAGGGTTGCGGTAGTTGTACCGGTTCAGACGTTAAACCCAGCGGATATTGCCGTCAAGTGTCGAACGCAACCGTAACCATTTCGTTACGAACCCCAAACGAGCCGGTGGGGGCTGGCGCGTGCTTGCCACGCCCGCTTTTCCCCACAAAATGCCCCGCTAGCGCCCCCAAACGCCGCCGACGCGCGGCGTACGCCTCCCTTAAAGGCTCGAACCCAAGCCCTCACACCCCTCTTCCTGTCTTCGAGTTACAAACACAAGGAGCGTCCAGGGCCGAGGTGGTCAGGTATTGTCTGAATGTGGCGAGACAGGGGCTGCCGTCTGGGTCGCAGTCGGCACTGCGCGAGGCGAACAGCGCCCGATTACTGGACGCGGTGCGGCGATTCGGGGGAATCACCCAGGTTGAGCTCGCCGAGACGACAGGGCTGTCGCCCGCAACCGTCTCCACCATCGTCAAGCAACTGTTGGCCGCAGGGGTCGTCGAGACCCGCACCACCACACGCAGCGGACGCCGCGCGCATCTGGTGACGCTCGCTCATAAGTCCGGACTGCTCGTCGGGGTGCACGTGGGGATGCGCGCCCTGCAGATCGCGGTCTCTGACCTCGGATTCACCATCCTCGGACGTCAGACGCTGCCGCTGCCTTCCGACCATCGACTCGACACCACGCTCGACAGGACCGCGCTGCTCGCCATGGAGCTTGTCGAGAGCCTCGGTTCGACTACTGCCGAGATCCTGGGTGTCGGCATCGGGGTTCCCGCCCCGATCGATCCCCGCCTGGGCACCATTCGTGACCAGGGCCTCATGAGGGGGTGGGGAGACGTCCGCATCGCCGATGTCGTCAATGCCCGCCTCAACGCGCCCGTCGTGGTCGATAACGACAGCAACCTTGCCGCGCTCGGCGAGGCTCGCTTTGGCGCAGCGCGCGGGTTCAGGGACGTCCTTTACGTGCATTCGTCCTTTGGGACGGGCGCGGGGTTGATCGTCGGCGGCGAGCTCCACCGCGGCCCCCGGGGCACCGCGGGCGAGATCGGCCACGTGCTCGTCGACCCTCACGGACCTATCTGCCCCTGTGGCAGCCGCGGATGCCTCGATACCCTGGTGGGAGCCCAGGCGCTTATCGACTCGCTCCGCATCAGTCACGGGCCGCTTTCCTTGGAGGATCTCCTGTCCTTCGCATCAAACGGTGACCCAGGGTGCCGACAGGTGGTCGCGGACGCGGGTGCCGCGATCGGCGTCGCGGTCGCCAACCTCGCGGTCGCCATCAACCCCCAGATCGTGATCGTTGGCGGCGAACTGGCCCAGACGGACGACGTGTTCCTGGATCCGATCCGCGGCGCCGTCAACCGCAGGGTCCTCATTTCCAGAGACGACGCGCTTGAGGTGCGTCGTGGAGAACTTGACTCATTCGCGGCCGTCCAGGGAGCCCTGGCATATGCGGCCGACTTCACCCAGGTCCCCGGGGTCCGATGATGGATCAACAGTCGTTGGCAAGACAGGAAGTCACCATGGACGCACCACCGCTGTTGCGTATGAAGAGCATCACGAAGACATTCGGCGCCGTTCAGGCGCTCATCGATGTCGACTTCGAGGTCAAGCACCACGAGATCGTCGCGCTCGTCGGGGACAACGCCGCGGGAAAGTCGACCCTCGCGCGCGTGATCGCCGGGGTGCACCAGCCCGATTCCGGCACGATCGAGCTCAACGGCGTGCCCGTGACGCTGCCACGCACGGCCGTCGCCCAGGCGCATGGCATCGCGACGGTCTTCCAGGGGCTCGCCCTCGCTGAGAACCTCGACGTCACCGCCAACATCTTCCTGGGCCGCGAGATACGAGAGCATGGGCTCCTTGCGGAGGAACACATGGAGACCCTCGCGCGCGGCTTCCTCAAGCGCCTCAACGCCCGTATCCCGTCGCCGCGCACCCCCGTGGCCAACCTCTCCGCAGGTCAACGCCAGTGCGTCGCGATCGCCCGCACGCTCGTCGGCAACCCGGAACTCATCGTCCTCGACGAGCCCACCGCATCGCTTTCGGTCGCCCAGACGGCCGAGGTGCTCACGCATATTCAGAGCCTGCGCAGCCTGGGCCTTGGCGTGGTCCTCATCAGCCACAACCTCACCGACGTGCGCGCGGTCGCCGACCGCATCGACGTGCTCAGGCACGGACGGCTCAACGGCTCCTTCAGGGCGCCTCACGACGCCTACGAGGAGATCATCGCGGCCATCACGGGGGCGACCAGAACCCGCGGCTAATCCTGCGAGGGGCTTCGCAATCCAGGCGAGCTAGGAGACGTCGGCCTCGCGGTCGAGGTCCTCGGGCCCCACCAGTTCCCCCTGGCACGCCTCCAGATCGATAGACCCACGCTCCATGCCGTCGCCATTCGTCGTGCATGTGTACACGATCTGTGGGAGCCCTTCCGGGTCAACCGTGACTCCTCCCTGGGCGTCGACCACCAGGGGCGAACCCTCCCAGCCGCATTGATCGAGGCCCTCCGCCACGTCCGGATCGGACGGGTCGCCGTAGGTCGCGGCGATCATGACCCCGGTCTCGGCCAAGCCGACCATGTTTCCCGTGGGGTCGATCAGCGCCGTACCTTCAAAATTGTGACCGGGGCGCGACGGATCGCCCATGACCGCGTGCGTCTCCGTATAGCCCTCGGGCAACAGCATGTGGGCCTCGACCTTGCTCACGCCGTCGTCGTATCGGACCGACCAGCACCCGTCGCGTTTGCCCTCGAGGAGGATGGCCGCACCCACCACCCTCACCCCGGCCAGGTCGGCCGCTGGAATCGGAGAGCCCGCGGCGTCAACGGGTCCCGCGCCGGAATCCCCCGCAGGGCTTGCACACCCCGAGAGCATTGTGGCAAGCACGGCGACGACGGTAGCAACCCCATATTTCCCCATGCCTTATGACACTACTCGCGAGCCGACAGCGGGCCCCGCTAACCTGTGCACATGACCGACGCACTGTCCCCCACCGCGCCCGCAACCCCCTCGCTCCGGCCCGACACCCTTGCGGTGCGCGCCGGCCTGCATCGCACCCAGTTCGAGGAGATGTCGGAGGCCCTGTTCCTCACGCAGGGCTACGTGTACCCCAATGCAGCGAATGCCGAGGCCGCGTTCGCGGGCGAGATCACTCGCTACCAGTACTCGCGCTACGGCAACCCGACCGTGACCACGTTCGAGGAACGCCTCGCCGCGATCGAGGGCGCCGAGTCGTGCTTCGCGACAGCCACGGGCATGGCGGCCGTGTTCGTGTCGCTCGCGTCGATTCTCAAGCAGGGCTCACGCCTGGTGGCCGCGCGGGCCCTCTTCGGCTCGTCGATCTCCGTCTTCGATGACTACTTCACCCAGTGGGGCATCATCGTCGACTACGTCGACGCCCACGACAATGCGGACTGGGAGCGAGTGCTTGCCACGCCCGCGGACGCGATCTACATCGAGTCGCCCACCAATCCGATGCAGGATGTGGTGGATATCCGTTTTGTTGCGACGCTCGCCAAGAAGGCGGGGGCCCTGTTCATCGTGGACAACGTCTTCGCCACCCCGCTCGGGCAGAAGCCGCTCGAATTGGGCGCCGACGCGGTGGTCTACTCGGCCACCAAGCACATCGATGGGCAGGGCAGGGTGCTCGGAGGCGCGGTGCTCGGCAAGAAGGAATACATCAACGGGCCCGTCCAGTCCATGGTGCGCACCATGGGTGCCACCATGAGCCCCTTTACCGCATGGGTGCTCGCCAAGTCGCTCGAAACCCTGTCGCTCCGCGTGCGCGCGATGACGGCGTCGGCCGCCGACCTGGCCGGCTGGTTCGAGGCCCACCCCAAGGTCGCGACGGCCCGATATCCGCTGTTGCCTTCGCACCCCCAGTACGAGCGTGCGAAGTCCCAGATGACCCTTGGCGGGACGCTCGTGACCATCGACGTCGCGCTCCCCGAGGGCACGGATCCCCACGGACCCGCGGCCAAGGCCGCGGCGTTCCGCTTCATGGACGCGCTGCAGGTGGTGGACATCTCGAACAACCTGGGGGACGCCAAGTCGATCGTGACGCACCCGGCCACCACGACCCACCGCAAGTTGGGCCCCGAGGGTCGCGCTGCTGTGGGCATGTCGGCCGCGACGGTGCGCATCAGCATCGGGCTCGAGGACGTCGAGGACCTGCGCGAGGACTTCGCTCGCGCGCTCGACGCCGTCTAGAAGACCCGCGAGATGGCGGCCTGCCTAGACCTAGACCGCCGTCTTTCGCGCGGGTGTGTACCCGCGCAGTCGCAGCGAGTTGCCCACCACGAAGAGGCTTGAGCCGCCCATCGCGGCGGCCGCGATCATCGGGTTCAGCAGCCCGGAGGCGGCCAGAGGAATGGCCACGACGTTGTACGCGAAGGCCCAGAACAGGTTGCCCCTGATGGTGCCCAGCGTGCGGCGTGCGAGCCCGATGGCGTCGTCGACCGCACGCACATCACCGCTCACCAAGGTGAGGTCCGAGGCCTCGCGCGCCACGTCGGCGCCCGTTCCCACGGCGATGCCGATGTCGGCGGCCGCGAGCGCGGGGGCGTCGTTCACCCCGTCGCCCACCATCGCGACGCGGCCACCCTCGGCGCGAAGACGCTCAATCACTCCGGCCTTGTCGGACGGCAGCACCTCGGCGATCACGTTGTCGATGCCAAGTTCCCTCGCGATGGCTCCGGCGGCGCGCTGGTTATCGCCGCTCAGCAGCGTGACGACGAGGCCCCTGGCCTTGAGCGCATCGACGGCCTCGCGCGCGCCGGGCTTCGCGGAGTCCCGGACCGCGATCGCGGCCTCGGCGGAAAGGTGTTCGACCACGGGGGCGCCGTCGGAACCCGTCCCCCCGATGAGTCCGCCGCCCAGAGGCTTTGACCGACCCACGTAGACCACGGTGTGGCCCGTCTCCTCGCGCGACAGCGCCCACGCGGCGAGGTCGTCAGGCACTGCATCAAAGAGGCGGTGCGAGCCGACCGTGACGTCGGCCAATCCGCCGTCGGCGGCCGCGCCCTGCACTGTCGCTGCGGCACCACGGCCGGGATAGGAGCGGAAGCCCTTGATGAGCGGGCCGCGCGAATACGCGAGCGCAACCGCACGTGCGACGGGGTGTTCGGATCGCGTTTCCACCGACGATGCGGCGTCAAACAGCGCGGTCGCGGCCTCGTCCGAGAGCCCCGGCGCCGTCTGATCGGCGACCGACATCTGGCCAGTGGTGAGAGTGCCCGTCTTGTCGAGCACCACATGGGTAAGCGTGCGGGTGTCCTCGAGCACGCGCGGGCCGCGAATCAGCACACCCAGTTGCGCGCCGCGCCCTACACCGACCATGACGGCGAGCGGCGTCGCGAGGCCCAGCGCACACGGGCAGCTGATGATGAGCACGGCCACCGCCGCGGCGACGGCGCGCGTGGCGTCGCCCGTTGCGAGCAGCCAGATCACCAACGTGAGGACCGAGAGCCCCATGACCACGGGGACAAAGATGGCGGCGATGCGGTCGGCCAGGCGCTGAACCTCGGCCTTGCCCGACTGCGCCTCGTCGACCATGCGGGCGATCTGGGAAAGCATCGTCTCCGAGCCGACGCGCGTGGCCTCGACAGTGAGCGCGCCATCGGACGCGATCGTCCCACCCACGACGTCGGCGCCCACGGTGACCGCGACGGGGGCGGACTCGCCCGTGACGAGTGACGCGTCGACGGCGGCCTCGCCCTCGACCACCACGCCGTCGGTCGCGATGATTTCGCCTGGCTTGACCACGAAGCGCATGCCCATCTCGAGAGCCGACCGCTCGATCACGGTGCCGTCCTCGAGCGTGGCGGTCGAGCTCTGGCGCGCGCTCAGGGCGCGAATCGCGTCCCCTGCGTGAGCGGTCGAGCGCACCTCGAACCACTTGCCGAGCAAGATGAGCGTCACGATCACGGCGCCGGTCTCGAAGTACACGTGACCCGTGCCGCGCAAGAGCGCGACGGCGGACCACGTCCACGCCGCGAGCGAACCCACCATGACAAGTGTGTCCATCGTGGTCGCGCCGTGGCGCGCGGACATGAAGGCGGAACGGTGGAACGGCCAGCCGCTATAGAACACCACCGGCGTGGCGAGCGCGGCGGCCACCCAGCCCCACCCCGAGAACTGCAGCGCGGGGATCATTGACAGCAGCAGGAGGGGAAGGGCCAGGGTGGCGCCGACGATCAAGCGGCGACGATAATCTGCGATACGCGCGGCATCGGCGCTGATGTGGGCGGCGTGCTCGTCGCTCAGGCTCATGGCCGCATGCTCGGGATCGTCCGCGCGCGGCGTCAACACCTTGTAGCCGAGGCCCTCAATCGCGGCGCGCATCATGTCTTCAAGTTCTTCGGGGTCGAGGGTGCCGTCGACGTCCACCGTCGCGCGACGCGTCGCGACGTTGACGACGGCGCCGTCAACCCCGGGGAGGATCGCCAGCCCGCGTTGAATGGTGGAGGCGCACCCCGCGCACGTCATTCCGCCCACGGCCAGGTTGATGGTCTGGGGTGCGTCCTTCGTGGTCTGTTCGTGGGTGGCGGTCATGAGCTAGACGACGCGGAATCCGGCGTCGAAGATCGCGGAGTCGATCGCGAACTCGAGGGCGTCGGTCGCGACGGTGCCGTCGGTGTGGACCGCGACCTTGCCGGAGGCGAAGTCGACGTCGGCGCCGACGATGCCGTCGGTCGCGCTGAGCGCATCGCGCACCTTGCCTGCGCAGCCATCACAGGTCATGCCCGAGACGTTGATGTCGATAGTGGGGAGTTCGCTCACGGCCATGGGGTTGCCTCTCTTTTTCGACTCCGGTGTACTCAACCGGAACACGAAACTCACGGTAAACCTTCCCCTCGACGGGAAGGTCAAGCCAGGGGAAGCAGCCGCCTGTGGGCGGGACGAGTCGCGGACTGGGCCGCGGACCCGGCCGCGGGTTCGGAGGCGGCGATGACCTGGCATCGGGCGGGGTCGTTGCAGGACGCGGGATTGAGCGCATCGGCCCGCTCCGCCATGGCCCTGAGCTCCGTGCGCGTCGCGAGGAGCCTGTCAATCTGGGCGTCGACATCCGCCAGGTGACGCGCCAAGAGGCTGCGCGTATGCGCACACGTCGACTCGCCCGCGGCCTTCATGCCGAGGATCTCGCCCACCTCCGCAAGCGTGAGGCCCGCGGCCTGCGAGTCCCTGACAAAGCGCAGGCGGTCGGCCGCGTCATGGTCGTAGTCGCGGTACCCGTTCGCGTGGCGCGCGGGCTCGTCCATGAGGCCGATGCTCTCGTAGTACCTGATGGTCTTGGCGGTAAGTCCCGCCTCGTCAGCCAATTCTCCAATACGCATGGTTCCATCGTACTGGAAGGTTGCGCCGGCCCGGCGCGTGCCAAGCGCCAGCGCCACCGCGAGTGGCACCCGGACCCGCACCTAGGCTGAGCCCATGCGCACCTCCCCTCGCCGCATCGGCCTCCTTGGTGGAATCACCTGGCACAGCACGCTCGACTACGAGCGACTTCTCCATGAAGGCGTCGCCGACGCGCTGAGCGGCCAGACCGCCGACCTCGTGATCAGGCACTACAACTTTGGCGAAATCGCCGCCTCCCAGGCCGCCGAGGATTGGGATGGGCTGGCTTCTCTCTTTGCCAACGACGCGCGCTGGCTTGTCGACGGCGGAGCCGAGGCGATTCTGATCTGCGCGAACACGATGCACGTGATCGCACCGCAGATTCAGGAGGCCGTCGATGTCCCGGTGATCCACATCGTCGACGAGACCGCGAAGGCAATCCAGGCGGCGGGGCTCGACACCGTCGCCCTCCTGGGCACCGGTTTCACGATGCGCATGCCGTTCTATCGCGAACGCATGGCCGAGTTTGGCATCACCACCATGACTCCCGACGAGCCCGACCTCCAGGCGATCCACGAACTCATCTATCGGGACCTGGCCAATGGCATCGTGACCGACGATGGACGGGAACTCGCAAAGCGCGCCACCGCCCGGGTTCTTGAGCGCGGAGCGCAGGGCGTCATCGCGGGCTGCACCGAGATCCCCATGGTCATGACGGCCGACGACGTCGACGTCCCCTACTTTGACGCCCTCGCGTTGCACGCCCGCGCGGCCGTCGAATTTGCGCTCGCCGACTAGCCCCTGGGCGGAACACGGGTACGTGGCGGCATTACTAATGGGACGTTCCGCCCATACCCCCCACTGGTGCTCGACGGGCGCCGCGTCGGGAGATTATTGTGAGGTTCACATCACTCCAGCATTGGGGGTTTTGGCGTGACACTCCCCCCGAGGGTCGTCCCACCGTCCCAAACCGAAGTGCCCCGTTGGAGCTTGCGCAGTAGCATCGCCGCAAGCCACCTGGTCGCCCACGACGCGTTGCGTCGCGGACCTCGCGAGCGCGCTGTGATGTTGCGCCACATCGGCCTCACCAAGATCATCTGGGATTGGCGTGACGAGCACGTCGAAAACTTCGATGCCGAACTCGATGCGCTGCGACAACACCAGGTCGAGCTCTCGGGAATCTGGACCCCCTCGCCGATGCCCGCGTACGAGGAACCCGACTACGCGTCGCGATTCGGCGTGGTTTCCCAGCGCATTAAGAACCTCATCGTAGAGTCCGCGCGACGCGGCTACACGCCTGACCTCTGGACACAGATCGCATATGGCGGGCCCGGCGCGCCCGCGACGATGTCCCCACAGGCACATCATGCAGAGGTCATGCGGGCGGCCGATCACCTCACGGGACTCGCGCGCCTCGCCCGCGGACACGACATGTGCGTGGTGCTCACCAACCACGGCGGATGGGCCGGAGAGCCGCAGACGCTCGTCGATGTGGTTTCCGAACTCGCACGCAGGGGGCTTGGCAATGTGGGCATCGGGTTCCGGCTCCAGCACGCCCACCACCTGATCGCGGATCTCGACCAGCACCTCGCCACGATGCGCGAGCACCTGGTCGCGGTGATGCTGAGCGGCGCCGATGCGGGTGCGGAGTCGACCGGCCGGGTCATCCTTCCCTTTGGTGCAGGCAGCCGCGACCGCTGGGTCACGCACGCCATGCTTGAGTCCGGATGGCAGGGGCAGTTGGTGGTCCATGCCGTGGGCCACGACGATTCCGAGGCGCGCCTGCTCGACAGCCTCGAGGGCTGGGAGTGGTCGGTCGACCGCTTCATGCGTCACCCCCGTCACCGGCCAACCCCGCGCATCATCGAGCCGTCGTGGCCTCCGGGCGCGGCGTGGGCCGGACGATCAACGCCGGCCGCTTCACCCCATTCGGTGCCCTGGCACGAAAGCGTCGCGACTCAGGTAGCTACCGCCGGACCGTCTCCGCTGGCCCATGTCCCCACTCCATACGGACAGATAGCGCCGCCGCGCACGCAGGCCATCCCCGCCAACCCTTCGGCGTTCTTCTCCGCAGCATGGGCCACCGCCCGCAGCCAGGTGCTCGAGGCGAGGGCCGCGGTCGCCCCCAAGCCTGCAGTCGCCCTCAAGCCTGCAGTCGCCACGGCGTCGATGGCGGTACGTATCCAGGCGGCACGCACTCAGGCCCACCCCATCCAGGCCGCACCCGCTGCACTTGCGCCCGCACCCGCACCCGCCGCCCTTGTCCCGCCCGTCGCGCCCACGCGCGCCGCACGGGTCACCCCTGCCGTTGCCCCCGCAGCATCTGCACCCGTCGCGCCCACGCGACCCACACCACCAGCACCCCCACCCCCATCGGGCCATGACGCTGGCCGCACGCGCGACGCCCTGAGCCAGCGCGCGGGATGGACCTCAAGCTCCGCGAGCCCCCTGGTGGGGCTCAGCCGCCGTGAGCGCAGGAGCCTCCACGACCAGCATCAGACGGCCACGCGAAGCGCTGCCAAGTTCTCCCGCGAACAGCAAAGGGCCGCGGCGAAGCTGCCTGACCGCATCGGCCACCGGGACGTGCGCGTGATCGCGCCCGACCCCTATACGGGTGCGCTCCATGCGCTGTTGCTTCACCTTGAGAAGGTGGGCTTCACCGGTGCACCGCGCTCGTTCGGATGGGACGACAAGGGACGCCACCTCGTGGAGTTTGTGGCCGGCATGCGTGCGGATCACCCTGACGCTCCCGAGAACGCCCTTGACCCCGCGCGCCTGGGGAGCTTCTTGCGTGAGATGCACGATGCCCTCGATAGCTTTGTGCCACCCAGTTACGCGCGTTGGTTCGACGGCATCCCTTCACCCGGCCGGGATCTGATCGTCCACCAGGACATCGCGCCGTCCAACATCGTGCTGCGGGCGGACGGGACGCTCGCGGCCATCGACTGGGACGCCGCCGGGCCAGGTACGCGGCTGTGGGACCTCGCCTATGCGGCACACTCCTTTGCACCGCTCTACAAGGAAGGCGCGGACGTGGCGAGTTCGAGCCAGCGCATGCGCCGGCTCGTCGACGGTTACGGCCTCGACGACGCGCAACGCGAGGAGTTGGTGCCGCTGCTCGCGATGCGTTCGCAGCGCATGTTCGAGTACCTCAGCCAGATGCGCGCCACGGGGCAGTCGCCGTGGACGGAACTGTGGGAAAAGGGCGTGGGCGCGGTGTGGCGATCGGACGCGCAGTGGATTCGCGACAACGCCGACACGTGGCGTTGGGCGCTTCTCGACTAAGCGAGGGGCTCCCTGCCTGGCGTCCACCAGCCGGCGGCGTCGAGCACGTTGCTCGCCACGTCGCTGCGGCTCACGTCCTCGGTCGACACCACCGCGTCGTCCAGGTCTAGATCCTCAAGGATCTGCTCGAGTTCCAGGCTGCGCTCGATGTCCCAGGCCCGACCGCGACCCTCCGGCGCGCGACCGCTGATCCGTTGTATCCGGGCCTCGTCCGACGCCGTGACACGCACTATTGCCACCTGGGCGGCACCTCCCGGACCCGCAAAGGCGTGCGCATAGCGATCCCTGTCGTCGGGATCCTCGACCACCCGCGCCAGCACGATGCACCCGTACCCGCGTGTGCGGTAGACGGGAGCCACGGCCGTGAGGTTCGCAAAGAGAAGGCGTTGCTGGAAGGGGTCGTCCTCGTCAGATTGCGAAGCGTGACACAGGCCGTCGGCGTCGATCGCGGCGACGCGCGCGCCCGCACCGTCAAGGGCGTCGTAAATGGCGGTAGCGGTGGTGGTCTTCCCCGCGCCGATGGAGCCGTTGATCACGAGAACACGGGTGGGCAACTGCTTCGCGTAGTACCTGGTGGTTTCCGGGTATCCAAAGTCGCCGTAGGCGCCGGTCGCCTCGTACCCTGTGCGCTCATAGAGGCCCATCGCCTCGGGTTGCGCTGTGCCGGTCACGAGCGCGAGCGCGGTGGCGCCCACCCTGCGGGCCACCGCCTCGGCCACCCCCATGATGACGCGGGAGTAGCCGTTGCCGCGGTACTCGGGAAGGACGAACAGCCGCTTCAGTTCGATCACGCCGTCGGGATGATACGGCGACCACCGCAACACGACCGAGGCGATCGGCTCGCCTGTGTGGGCATATCCCACGAGCGATCCGACAAAGCCGTCGAACTCGGTTTCGAACTCAATATCGGGGGCGTCGTACCGCACGGCGAGGTCGAGCCGCTGCTCCTCCCACAATGCGGAGGCGTCCTCATTCGAGGCTCCCACCTCGTGGATCGTGATCATCTGACGAGCGTAGCGCCGACCCGCTGGAATACTGATCGACACGGCCCCGTTAATTCAGGTAGATGACGCATCAACTGCGTACGAGGCGCGACGAAAGGATGAACCCGTGAAGAACGTGGGCTTCTTGTCGTTCGGATGGTGGTCCAGATCCCCCGGATCCAAGGTGCGCAGCGCCTCCGAACTGATGCACGACACCATCGCGCTTGCCGAGGCCGCCGAGGACGCTGGCATGGACGGCGCGTGGATTCGCATCCACCACTTCGAGCAGAACACCTCCTCCCCGTTCCCCTTGCTGGCCGCGATGGGCGCGCGCACCTCGCGGGTTGAACTGGGCACCGGCGTGATCAACATGCGCTACGAGAACCCCCTGTACATGGCGGAGGCCGCGGCCACGGCCGACCTCATCGCTGGCGGGCGCCTGCACCTGGGCGTCTCGCGCGGCTCACCCGAGCCGGCGGCCGACGGGCCTGGCACCTTTGGCTACCCTCTCCCCGCGGGCAAGCTCCCGGTGGAGGACGCCGCCGAGCGCATCGCGCTCTTCCGTCGCGCCATCGCGGGCGAGGGGATTGCGGAGCCCGGCCCCAATGCGCAGGCCGCGCGCGGCGAGCTCCTACCCATCACCCCCCAGTCCCCCGGCCTGAGCGAACGCATCTGGTACGGCGCGGGCAATACGGACTCGGCCCGGCGCGTGGGCGCCCTGGGCATGAACCTGATGTCCTCGACGCTCGTGCTCGAGGCGACGGGCGAGCCGCTCGGCATCGTCCAGTGGCGCCAGATCGAGGCATTCCGCGAGGCGTGGCGCGAGGCCGGTCACGCCGGCGACCCGCGCGTCTCGGTATCCCGGTCGATCATGCCCATCATCAACGACGAGACCCGCATGTACTTTGGGCCCCTGCTTGAGCGCGACAAGATGGGCGCCAACAAGGACCAGGTGGGCTCGATCGACAACTCCACGGGCACGTTCGGCAAGTCCTATGTGGGCGACGTCGACAAGATCGTGGCCGAGTTGCGCGAGGACGAGGCCGTCATGGGTGCCGACACCGTGCTGGCGACCATTCCTAATCAGCTGGGCGCCGAGTTCAACCGCGCGACGTTCGACGCGCTCGTGGAAATCCGCCACCAGCTCTCGAGCGGGCACACCGCATAGGCGCTACGGCAGTTCGATCCGCGCGCCCGCGAGGTTCTCGCCGTAGTGGTGCACCGACGGGAACGGGTCATAGAACCGATGCAGCAGACGGCTCCACTCGATGTAGTCCTCGGAGCCGCGGAAGCCGGTCTCGTGGTCGTCCACGGTGTCCCAGCCGACGATAAGTAGGTACGTGCTCGGGCGGTCGATGCTCCTGCGCAACTCATGGCCGCGATAGCCGGGAGCCCTGGCGATCAGGGGTTCTGCCTGCGCGAAAGCCTCCTCGAACTGCTCGTGCTGGCCGGCTCGCACGGGCAACAGCACCGCCTCGACCACGGTTGCGTCGATCATCAGTGAGCGTGCCGCGCTGGCACGTGGTTGTCTTTGACGATGCGCGGGTTGGCAGGGTCAGTGTTGTCAACCACGATCCCCGCTCGCTCGGTGGGCGTACACGTGGCCTGATAGTGCCGCTGCGTCTCGGTGTAGCGCAGGTTGCTCGGCGCATCGGGATCCGTGGGGAAGCCGTTGCGGACGGCCAGTCGCTCATACGTCTCCTCAAAGGGAACGTCCAGGTAGATCGCGCAATTCAGGTTGAGCACCACCTCGCGGCGCTGAATCATCACGCCGTCGATCAGCAGAATCGCGTTGGGGGCCGCGTCGAGCCAACCGCCCTCGACCGGGGTATCCGTCTCGAGGTCATGCGCCTTGGTGCGGTAGTGCAGGGTGCCCCGCGGGCCAAGCGGCGTCAGCAGATCGGACACGAGTCGCTCGTAGTCGAAGGCCGCCGCCCAGTAGCCCTCCCACGAGTCCCTCCCCATCGCATAGCGGACCACGCGCGGTTGGTGGAAGTCGTCGAGGGTCGCCTCGATCACGTCATAGCCGCGACCCCGCAGCACGTCCGCGAGCTCCTGGCGCAGGATGGTCTTACCGGAGCCGTCGGGCCCGTCGATGCCAATCCGGGCAGGGTGAGTCTTGTGTTCCCCCGACCGCACGACGACCGCGTCGGCGAGCGATTCGAGGACCTCGGAGCGGGCGGTACTGATACTGACTGTCATGACTACACCTTTGAGAGCAAACCCTTGATGGCGGACGTGAAAAATGCGAGCCCGTCTGTGCCTGTGCGGCCGCCCTCGACGGAGTCGGGGCCAAACCCTGACTCGACTGCGTGTTCGGGGTGAGGCATGAGCCCCACGACGTTGCCGCGAGCGTTGGTGATTCCGGCGATGTCGCGGCGCGAGCCGTTCGGGTTCCAGCCCACGTACCGGAACACCACGCGCCCCTCGCCCTCGAGTTCGTCCAGGACGTGCTCGTCGGCCACGTACTGGCCGTCCTGATTCTTGAGCGGGATCACGATCTCTTCGCCCACGCGGTACTCGCTGGTCCAGGCGGTCTCCGCGTTCTCGACCTGCAGAGTCTGGTCGCGGCAGATGAAGTGCAGGTGCTCGTTCTTGATCATCGAGCCCGGCAGCAGGTGCACCTCGGTGAGCACCTGGAATCCGTTGCAGATGCCCAGCACGGGCATGCCGCCATTCGCGGCGTCCACGATCGTGTCCATGATGGGCGCGAAGCGCGCGATCGCGCCGGCCCGCAGGTAGTCGCCGTAGCTGAAGCCTCCGGGGAGGACCACGGCGTCGACATCCTTGAGGTCGGCGTCGGCGTGAAAGAGCGAGACGGCCTCGGCGCCAGCGAGACGCACGGCGCGCAGGGCGTCGCGGTCGTCGAGCGAGCCGGGGAAGGTGACGACGCCGATGCGCGCGGTCACGCCAGCAAGTCCTTCTGACCGTTGGGAGCGGCCACAGCAGCTCCGCCGCCGCAACCGCAGCCTCCGCCGCCGCATTCCTTCTGCTTGACGGAGACGACGTCCTCGATCACGGGGTTGCTCAGCAGGGTCTCGGCCGCGTGGCGCACGGTGGCGAGCACCTCTTCGGTGACCTCGCCGTGCACCTTGAGCTCAAAACGCTTGCCCTGACGGACTTCGCGGAAGCCCTCGATGCCGAGGCGAGCGAGCGCGGCGCCGATGGCCTTGCCCTGGGGGTCAAGGATCTCGGGCTTGGGCATCACGTCAACGATGATTTTTGGCATGCCTGCAGTCTAGCGGCGCGCGCGGGTGCCAGGCGGGGACTCAGCAGGCCCAGGAGTACATGATGTCGCGGTTGGTGAGCCATGTGCGGAGCTCGCCGGAATCAGACTCCCAGTACGCGAGGTCGTTTTCGTAGATCACGAGGGTGCCTACGTCGTCGCCAGGTCCCGGCGGGACGACGGCTCCCACGGGCTCAGCGACCACGTCGAGGCCTGATACCGGCGAAGGGGACGGCGCCTCGCTCAACGGATCCGTGGGAAGGTCCTGCGTGTTGAGGACCTGATAAGGGGACCACTTCACCCCGTCGACCGTCAGTGCCTCATTGCGACACGCGGGGTAGTAAACGACTTCGGCGTACGCCTGAATAGCGGCGCCCGGCTTGCCGTAGTCGTAGAGGGACTCCAGCGCGTGCGGGCTCGCCTCTTCCACGGTGCAGCCGGCGAGCAGCAGCGCGGCCAGCGCCACCGCCATCCCGGCGCGTGCGCGCATCATTTATACCCTCCGACGGCGAGACGTACGCACATGCTGAGCGTAGTCACGGTGCGACTCAACAGACCCAGTTGTAGTCGATCACGCGCGTGGTCAGCCATGTGTCGAGGTCGTGAGAGTCCGACACCCAGTATGCGAGGTCGTTTTCGTAGACCACCAGGGTGCCCACGTCGTCCCCTGGTCCGGGCGCGATCACTCTCGGAAGGGAGGACCCCATGCCAGGCCAGCCCTCGATCATCGGCAAAATGTCGAGCGTCGGGTCCGGATAGTCGTCGGGATTTGAGGGGTCGAACTGATACCACCGGACTCCGTCTATGGCCACGGTCTCGTTGCCGCACGCGGGGTAGAAGCGCACGTCCGGGGTGACCGAGACCGCCTTACCAGGCGTGCCGAGGTCGTAGGTCTGCGCGCCGCCGCCGATCGGGCTGGCAGTGCTCGTGGGGCTGGCAGGGTTGGTCGCGCCGCCGGGGTTGACGGCGCAGCTCGCGAGCATGAGGGCGGCCACGGCCATCGCCAGTCCGGTTCGCACGCGCATCAAGCACACCCCTCGATGACCCAGGCGGCGTCGGCTTCATCGGTGCTCAGGTGAATCGACCAACGACCTCCGTGGACGTGGAACACCGCGGTGCCGTCGGTATCGTTCCGTTCCAACGTGCCGAAAGTGCGATTCATGTCGGCGGTGCCCTCTTCCGGGGTCACCACGTGATCCACGACGGTGATCCACGGTGTGGGACCGCCAGCGCTGACGTACCACGAGGGATCCGACGCGGTGACGCGTTCATCACCGTCGAACACCCCGGTCGGGTAATACGAGGTGCCGTCGATGCTCATCCCGCCCACGCCGCAGTGAGTGGGGTAGTCGAAGGGCTCGCCTCGCATCGCATCTGAGGTCACCTGCGTGCCTCCAGGCGTGGCGCAGCCCGCGATCCCCACCAGCATTCCGACCGCGAACGCGACCGCAGCCCCCGCCACCCGGAAGAGTCTCATACTTCTCAAACGCACGGCCGCGCCAGAGCGTTGGGTCGGGTCAGCGCCCACGGGGGCAAGAAGGACCCCGCGACGCACGACCCGGGTACTCTGGCGAGAGCCAGGACGTGGAAGAGAGCAACTATCGCATGAGCGAACCGGTGTTCAACCCCTACCACCGGGCGTGCCCTTCACGGCGCCTGCTCCATGACATCGGCGAGCCGTGGACAGCGCTCGTGGTCGGCGCGCTTTCCGACGGCACCCTCCGATTCAAGGAGATCAGTGAGCGCGTGGACGGCATCTCGTCCAGGATGCTCACTCAGACGCTGCGGGTGCTCGAACGTGATGGCCTCGTCACACGCACGCCGTACGCCGAGACTCCGCCGCGCGTGGAGTATGAGCTCACGACGACCGGCCAGGAGCTCATCGCCCCGCTGCGAGCCTTAGAGGTGTGGGCAACGTCCCACGTGGCAGGCACCCTCGAGGCCCACGAGCGGTTCGACGGGACGCCTCCGGGGTAGAGGCGTCTACGGACTCTCGCCTCAGACCGCCGGGCGTGGCGAGGTCACGACGACGAGCTTGCCTGCGGCCCTGCCCGCCTCCATGTGCGCGTGGGCGTCGCGGATCTGGTCGAGCCGGTACACGGTGTCGATGGGGACCGTCGCGCGCCCGGCGGCGACATCGTCGAGGAAGCCCTGGAGCACATTGTGAGGCAGGTTGGCGGCCTCGCCGGAGTAGGCGGTGAGACGCACTCCCTGCGGGAGGTAGCCGATCGGGTAAAACTCGCTCACCGTCCACTCGTTGGAAAGCATCCCTGTGAAGCACACGACTCCATGAACGCGAGTGGAGCGGAGGGTGTCTGGCAGGGTGGGCGTGCCAACCAACTCCAGGGCCGCGTCGACTCCCTCGGGGAACAGAGCCCGGGCCGCCGCCGCGACGTCACCGTCATCAATGAGCACGTGGTCGACGCCGATGCGGATCAGGGCGTCCCTCTTCGCGGGGCTACGAGTGGTGGCGAGCACGGTCATCCCGAGCCGTTTGGCCAGCACCACCGCTGTCATGCCCACCGAGGAGGTGCCGCCGCGGATCAGAATGCTCTGCCCGGCCTGGACATCCAGGCCGACGGTGAGAGAGCCGTACGCGGTCTGGAGCATCTCGGGGATCGCGCCCAGCGTGGCCCAATCCAGGTCGGAGCGAAAGGGGATCACCTGCCCGACGGTGACGCACGTGTACTCGGCGTAGCCGCCGTCGAAGCTGCGACCCATCCCTCCCATCATGGTCATGACCTGCTGGCCGGGCCGAAAGGTGCCGGAGGGGTCGGCGTCGATGGTGCCGGCGGCCTCGATGCCGAGCACGCGGGGAAAGGTGACCGCGTCTCCGGCCATGCCCAGGCGGGTGTGCAGCTCGGAGCGGTTCAGCCCGAACGCCTCGACCTTGATGCGCACCCATCCGGGCAGCGGGGCGGGGATCGGCAGGTTGCGCAGGTGAAGGTGAGCGACGGGGCCGGGCCCGTCGAGCACGATGGCGCGCATGGAGGGGGTCATGACTGCTCCTTGTGTTCTGCGGCAGAGCCGCTCAGGTGGTCGCGCAGCCAGGCGAGTTCGGCGGTGCGGGTGGCGCGGGCGGAGATGAAGATGCCGCGTCGGTAGGGGTCGGCGACGTCTGCGACCCGCGCAGGGGTTTCGCCGTCGAAGAAGAAGCTCGACGGCTGGCTGAGGAAGTCGAGCCGACGCTGCACGACGGCACGCCGCTCGGCTTCTTGGGGAAGCAGAGACAGGAATGCGAGCACGACGAAGAACCGTCCACCGTCGGTGATGTCGTGCCCCGAAGCGTTGCGCAGCAGGCCGCTGAGTCGCTCCCGACCGGCGTCGGTCAGGTGGAGCGTCCGCCGCTGAGTCGCTCCCGTTCCCGGCTGCAGCACCTGGGTGACGGCACCGGCCGCCAGGAGCCGATGGATGGCCGGGTACAGGGTTCCCTCGCTGATGGTGCGGGCGTAGCCGTGGAGCTGCGTCATCTTCCGACGCAACTCGTATCCGTGCAGGGGACCCTCCGCAAGGAATCCCAGGATCATCAACTCGATCACGATGGCCACAATAGTCTCTCAATGAGAGAGGCATCGTTTCGATGTACGTGCTCGCGCCTACCGTGCCCACAACGTCACGGGGGAACGACGCCAAACGGTTCTAGCCGGTGACCAGCCTGTCGTAAGCCTCGAGGTAGCGCTGGCGCGTCTTGTCGACCACGTCATCGGGAAGCGGGGGCGGCGGGGTGTCGCCGTTCTTGTCCCAGCCCGATGCGGGCGAGGTCAGCCAGTCGCGCACGAACTGCTTGTCATAGCTGGGCTGCGCGTGGCCAGGCTCCCACTCACCCATCGGCCAGAAGCGGCTTGAGTCGGGGGTGAGGACCTCGTCGGCGAGCACGATGGTGCCATCCGCCGCGCGCCCAAATTCGAACTTGGTGTCGGCCAGGATGATCCCGCGCGAGGCGGCGATCTCGTGCGCACGTCCGTAGACGGCGAGCGTGAGATCGCGCAGCGCCTCCGCGTCCTCGCGGCCGATGGTCTTGGCCACGGCGTCGAGGCTCACGTTTTCGTCGTGCTCGCCGACCTCGGCCTTGGTCGCGGGCGTGAAGATCGGCGTGGGCAGCCGCGAGCCGTCGACCAGGCCGTCCGGAAGCACCACACCGCAGACCGAGCCGGAGGCCTTGTACTCGGCCAAGCCCGAGCCGGTCAGGTAGCCGCGCGCCACGCACTCGACGGGGAACATGTCCAGGCGCTGGCACACCATCGCACGGCCCTCGACCTCGACGGGCACGGGAGCCTCGACAGTGTGGTCGGGGACGATGTCGCGCAGTTGGTCGAACCACCACAGGGTGAGCGCGGTGAGCACACCACCCTTGCCCGGAATCTCGGTGGGGAGCACCCAGTCGTACGCGCTGATGCGGTCCGAGGCAACCACGAGCATGACGTCACCACGGGGGTGCGGCTCGATGGGTTCATAGAGGTCGCGCACCTTGCCCGTGTAGACGTGGCGCCAGCCCGGGATCTCCTGGGCGACGGGCATCGTCACGAAGCCTGGCATCAGGCCTGCTCCGCCTCGGCTACCGCGAGCGCGATGTCGTTGCGATGATGTGACCCCTCGAGGGTGATGAACTCGACGCCCTTATAGGCCCGCTCACGCGCGGCGGCGAGCGTGGGTCCATGACCGACGACCGACAGCACGCGGCCTCCGGCGGAAACCAGCACACCGTTATCGGTGAACGCGGTTCCCGCGTGCAACACGTGGACGTCGGGCTCCTCTTCCACCTCGGCTAGGCCACCAATCGTGTCGCCCGTCTTGGGTGCGGAGGGGTAGTTTTTGGCGGCGATGACGACCGTCACCGCGGCACCCTCGGCCCATTCGAGCGGGGGGAGCGCCGAGAGGCGCCCCTCGGCCGCGGCGAGCAGCACTCCGGCGAGCGGGGTGCGCAGCTGGGCGAGCACACCCTGAGTTTCGGGATCCCCAAAACGCGCGTTGAACTCGATCACGCGCGTGCCCTTCGAGGTGAGCGCAAGACCGCAGTACAGCACACCGGTGAACGGGGTGCCGCGCTTGGCCATCTCGTCGATCACGGGCTGGGCCACCGTGGCGACGACCTCGTCCACGAGACCCGCTGGTGCCCACGGAAGCGGGGTGTAGGAACCCATTCCGCCGGTATTGGGTCCCTCGTCGCCGTCGAAGGCGCGCTTGAAGTCCTGCGCGGGCTGGAGAGGGACCACCGTCGTGCCGTCGCACAGGCAGAAGAGGCTCACCTCGGGTCCGTCGAGGAAGTCCTCGACCACCACTACCCCGCCGGCCTCGATCACCGCCAGCCCGTGGGCGAAGGCCTCTTTGCGCCGCTGCGTGACCACGACGCCCTTGCCTGCGGCCAGGCCATCGTCCTTGACCACGTAAGGGTCGCCGTATTCGTCGAGCGCCGCCTCGAGATCAGAGGGCGTCGAACACACGCGCGAGGCCGCCGTCGGCACGCCGGCTGCGGCCATAATTTCCTTGGCAAACGCCTTGGAGCCCTCGATCTTGGCCGCGGCGGCATCGGGACCGAACGTGGGGATGCCCGCGACGCGCAGCGCATCGCCGACGCCCGCGACGAGCGGACCCTCGGGTCCGATGATCACCAGGTCGACGCCGATCTCCACTGCCAACGCGGTGACGCCGTGCGGGTCAAGCGGGTTCCCCTGGTGCAGCATCGTCGGCATGCCAGCCGTGCTGACTACCGATCCGATGCCCGGGTTGCCGGGGAGCGCGTGGAGCGAGGTGACCGCGGGGTCTTGACCAAGGGCGCGGGCCAGGGCGTGCTCGCGCGCGCCGGAACCGACAAGGAGGATCTTCACGACGTCCACCCTACCTAGCCAGGCGTCGCGCGGAGCGCGACGTTACAGGTCGGCGCTGGAGTAGGGCGGCACTGTGCAGCCCCAACTGTCCTCGATCCCCTGTTCAGTGAGGAACAGGTTCAGGTCGTCAAGGGTCGCGACCTCGTCGAGAATGATGTCGTTCCCCTCGAGGCACGCGATCGCCGTGGGTAGGTACGCGGCGTCCTCACGCTGTCGGCGCTCGGCCACGCCGGGACCAACCTGGTACATCATGTTGACGTAGAAGAGCTCGCGCGTGTCACATGCATCCATGAGGTTTTGCGCGGCGTCGTCGGTCAGATCCGGATTGACCATCACGCGAAAGCGAGGTTCCGGATAGTCGACCCCCCCTTCGACGCCGGAGTACTCGTGATCAATTCCAGCCGCATCGAGACAGCTGAAGTACCGCTGCATCGACTGCTCGAGGTCCGAAAATGGGGTGTCCTGGATCTCCTGCCAGTGTTCGAGCGTCGCGATCTGCTCGTCCGAAGCCCCGGATGCGGCCGCGTCCTCGATCGCGCCCTCGAGGCTGGGGCCAAACCCCCACGCTGGCGACGCCGATTGCCCGACAACGCCGCCCCCCGTGCACGCCGCGAGCGCGAACGTGACCGCGCCTGCGGCGAATGCGACGGGTGCTCGACGGAGGCTAGTCAGAAACAAGGTGCCGCGAATCGAGCACCGCGCCCGAGGTGGAATAGGCCGCGGTCCCCGCCGACCACTTCCATGCAGTCCAGTACGCCCCGCCCGCAGCCGCTGGCTGGATCTTCGCCTGCACGCCATGGGAGCTGCAACGCGCATACGAGGTGGGCGAGGTGCTCGTGTACTGCGACAAGCGAATAGCGACTCCATCGCAGGCGCCATCTTCAATAGTCGTCGACAACGCATTGGCCGGTGCCACCACCGCAATGGTGAGCGCGGCTGCGAACACGACGCTTGCGACTCTTCTCCAGGTATTCATGATTCCCCCATGACGGTCTCAGATCAAGGGCCGCGCCCAAGCGGGCACTCCCCGACACGTATCGACCATCGTCGCGACCGACGAGGCGCCTGTTCCCGAACGTACGACCGAGGGTCAACCCACACAAGCCCCCTCTTGTCGGGATCTCACGATGGCGTGGAAGCGCAGGATGCGCCGGCCGGATCGCACACTCTCCTCGGTGGGCGGGTGGGTGGGTGGCTGGGCCAAGGGACGTGAAGTAGCACCGCCGCCGTTGCGCGCTGAACAGTTGTTCAGTATATTGAACGCATGACCAGCGCACAGGACACGACAGCCAAGGCCCAGATTCGAGAATGCGGCCTGAGGCTCTTTGCCGAGCGCGGGTTCGATCTGGTCACGGTCAGGGACATTGCCGCGTGCGCACAGGTCTCCGCAGGGCTGGTACTGCATCACTTCGGCTCAAAGCAGGGCCTGCGCGATGCCATCGACGCGCATGTCGTCGCACTCTTTGACACGATGCACGCGGACGCCGCAAGCAACCCGGACGCCTTCGCGGCGGGCGAGCCCCACACCGTGGCGAACTTCGCCGAAGTCTTTGCCGCGCAGGTTCCTGCCGGCTCCCCCATTCCCCCCTACATCAGCCGCCTTCTGCTGTCCGGTGACGATTTGGGAAAGCGCCTCTTTCGCCAATGGTTCGAGATGTCGAAAGTCACGCTTGACGTGATGGACGCCAACGGCAACCTCGAGCCCACCCCAGATCGCGAGTTCATGGCCGCATTCATGCTGGTCAACGACCTGGCCATGATCCTGCTTCACGACCATGTTGCCGACGTCACGGGCACCGATCCACTCGCACCCGATGGCATGCAGAGGTGGGCATCGACCGCCTTCAGCGTGTACCTGAACGGCGCCTTCACCAAGGAGGACTCATGACGACGACGCCACAGGCAGTCGCCACCGACACGGCAGTGCGCCTCAGCGGGCTCACCAAGGTCTTTGGCTCGGGAGACACCGCGGTCCACGCGCTGCGAGGCATCGACCTGGAGATCGGCTCCGGCCAACTCGCCGTGATCCTCGGCCCCTCCGGCTCGGGCAAGACCACGCTGTGCAACATCATCGGCGGGATCGAGACCGCGACGAGCGGCACCGTCACCGTGGCGGGCGAGGAGATCGCCGACCGCAAGCCCGCCGACCTCTCCGACTTCCGCAGGGACCACATCGGCTTTGTCTTCCAGTTCTTCAATCTCATCCCGACGCTCACCGCGAGTGAAAACGTCGAGGTCATCGTCGAACTCACCGGCAAGGGGTCCAAGGCACGCATCCCCGAGCTCCTCGAGGCCGTCGGCCTCACCGACCGCGCGGACAACTTTCCGTCCCAGTTGAGCGGCGGCGAGCAGCAGCGAGTCGCACTCGCGAGGGCCCTCGCGACCGACCCGGAGATCCTCCTGGCCGATGAACCGACAGGCGCGCTCGACCTGCACACGGGGCGGCAGATCCTCGGACTCTTGTGCGACCTACGCAACGCCGGGCGGACCATCGTCATCATCACCCACAACGCCTCCGTCGCACAGATAGCCGACCGCGTCTTCACCGTGGTCGACGGCCGCATCGAATCGGTCGAGAACAACTCCTCCCCCGCCGACGCGGCCGACGTCACGTGGTGATCGCCATGCGCGCCACCACTCGCAAGACCCTCAGGGACCTGGTCCGCCAGCGCGGTCAGGTGTTCGCCGTGGGACTCACCGTCGCACTGGGCGTTGCTCTGTATGTCTCGGCGGGCGGCGCGTTCCACAACCTCAGCGCGTCGTATCAGCAGACCTACGACCGCCTCCACTTTGCCGACCTGGTCGCGACGGGTCCCGATGCCCAGGCAGCGGCCGACGCCGCCCTCGCCGCCGGCGCGACCACGGCAATCACGCGCGTCCAGTCAGACGAGCCAATGCGCATCGACGGCACCACGCTACTGGGTCGAGTGGTCGCGCTTCCCGATGAGGGCCACCCCGCAGTCGACGACGTCGCCGTGATCGAGGGCTCGTACCTGGACGCGGGCGCCGGCGCCGACGGAGCGGACGGTCTTGGAGCAACCGACCAGGTGCTGGTCGAGCGGCACGCGGCCGACGCCTTCGGCCTGGTGCCAGGAGACACCGTTGAGGTGTTCGGCTCGGGCATGTGGCACACCGCAACCGTGCAGGGCATCGTCGTCTCACCCGAGTACATCTGGGCCGCGCGCAGCCGCCAAGAGGTCGTCTCGGACCCACACTCATTTGCTGTCGTCTACGCCTCCGCCGCCACCACGGGCGCGTGGCTCGGCGACCTTCCCGCGCAGACCCTCGTTCTCCTGCCAGAGGGCACTGCGGCTGATGCCCTCGGCGCCGTCGCTAACGCGATGCGCGGCGCGGGGGCGCTGGACGTCACCACGTGGACGGACCAGGCGTCACACGCGACCCTTCAGGAGGACCTCGACGGCTTCAGCCAAATGTCGGTCGCATTCCCTCTCCTCTTCCTCGCGGCAGCAGGCATCGCGTCGTACGTCATGCTCGCGAGACGCATCCTGCGCGAGCGACCTGTCATCGGCACGCTCATGGCCTCGGGGGCGAGGAGGGGCCGCGTCATGTGGCACTACTTGTCTCAAGGGCTGCTCGTCGGACTCCTCGGGTCCGTTGTCGGCGTCGGACTCGGAGCGGTGCTCAACGGCGCCTTCACCTCTGCGTACACAAGGGAACTCGGCATCCCCGACACCGTGGTCAGAACCTATCCGCTGACACTTCTGTACGGCGTCCTGTTTGGCGCGGCCGTGGGCGTCCTGGGGGCGCTCGCGCCCGCGATCTCCGCGTCCCGCACCGCGCCCGCTGCGGCGATGCGTTCGGCCTCGCCCACGAGTCGGCCCGGGCCGTGGGCCCGCCTGGTGGCGCGCATGACCTTCCTGTCGGTGAGCACCCGCATGGCGCTGCGTGACGTGGGAAGGAACCCGCGCCGCACCTTCGCGACTGCGCTTGGCGGCGTGCTCGCCCTCGTCGTCGTGATCTCCGCCTTGGGCATGTCGACGACGATGCTCTCGATGCTCGACACGCAATTCAACAAGATCGAACTCGAGGACGCCTCGGTCACGGTGGCGACGGGCGGCGCCGACGCGCGGGCACTCGCGGATGTCGCGGGAGTGGCATCCGTCGAGCCCACCACGACGGGGGCGGTGACGGTACTCGCCGCCGGCGGCAGCTACGCGAGCACGTTGCAGGGCTTCGAACCCTCCACCGTGATGCACGGATTCCTCGCGCCCGGCGGAGGAACGAAGGCACTCCCGGCTGACGGCGTGCTCGCGGGCAAGGGCCTCGCCGATGTCCTCGATGTGGCGCCAGGTGACAGCCTCATCATCTCGTCAGGAGGCTCAAGCCACGAGGTGAGACTCGTAGGCTTTGTCGACCAAACCCTCGGCACCTCGCTCTACGGAACCCTCGAGACCGTCGACGCGATCGTGCCACGCGACGGCACCGCGACGTACCTCCTGAGCTTCGACACGGGAGCCGACAGGGATGCACTACGCAACACGCTGACGGGCCTCGACGGCGTCGTTGCCTATCAGGACACCCGCGCCCTGATGGACAGGATCGACAGCTACATGGGCCTGTTCTGGGTGTTCATCGTGCTTATGATCGGGCTCGGCGTCGTGCTCTCGCTCGCGGTCATCTACGTGACGATGGCGGTGGGAATCGCGGAACGGACGGGCGAACTCGCGACCCTCAGGGCCGCGGGAGTGAGCGTTGGCAAGGTGGCGCGGACGATCGCGACCGAAAACCTCGTCGCCACGGCCCTCGGGTTGCCCTTCGGACTTGCCCTCGGCACCTGGGCGGCGTGGGGGATGATGCGCACCTACTCGAGCGACTTGTTCAGCATGCCACTGACCATGCCGTGGTGGCTGCTCCCGGCGTGTGCGCTCGGAGTGATGCTGGCCGCCGCGCTCTCGCAGTGGCCCGCGGTGAGGGCGGTGCGCCGAGTCGACGTGGCCACCGTGGTGCGGGAGCGCGCCGTCTAACCGGGGGCCGCCCTCGCAGCTCGCCTCCGCACTGTGCCCGCGTCAGCCCACAGCCCTCACCTTCGCCCCTCGCCTTCGCCCCTCGCCTTCGCCCCTCGCCTTCGCCCCTCGCCTTCGCCCCTCGCCTTCGCCCCTCGCCTTCACCCGAGACGCTGCCGCGGCCCCATCCCCAGAGCGGGCGATGGTTCTCTTTCCCGGTATTTAACGCCAAGCTGAAATACGCAAAACGAAGTGTGAGCAGGCGCGGCGGGGCGGCACGGCAGGGGCGGCTTCGCCGCGACGTTTTCCACAACTTCGCTCGCACCGTGTAAGCGCCCGCAGAAGTACGCGATGGTGGACCTTGAAATGGCGGGCTTTGAAAAGACGGGCCACTCATCGGTGCGGCCAAGGCCGCAACGGAAAGGTGGGGACGTGGCGCGTGACTGGGAGGCGGACGAGATCGCGCTCGTTGCTGACGCGCTCGCCAGCCCAGTTCGCCGCTTTGTGCTCGAACTCCTGGTTGTCGGCGGCGCCACCGCAGGCGACTTGTCCGCCTCCATCAGCGACAACTTCGGCGTCAGTACTGCGCGCGCGTCGCAACACCTCGGCGTCCTCGCCCGCGCACGCCTGGTGGACGTGACGGTCGAGGCGCAATGGCGCTGGTACTCGCTCGCTCCCCGTGCCGCGCAGCCGCTGATCAATTGGCTGCGCGCGCTCGAAGCTTCCTACTGACCCCGTGAGTGCAGGAGGTCGTGCCGCACGATGATTTCGTCGCGGCCCGGCCCCACACCGATGGTCGAGATCCGGCAGCCGGAGATGCTCTCCAGCGCCTTCACATAGTCCTGAGCGTTCTTGGGCAGCTCCGAGAACTCCCGCGCCTTCGAGATGTCCTCGGTCCAGCCGGGGAAGGTCTCGTAAATCGGGACGGCGGCGGTGAAGTCGGCCTGGTCCTGCGGGAGCTCGTCAAAACGCTTGCCGTTGACGTCGTACGCGACGCACACCGGGATCTGCTCGATTCCGGTGAGCACGTCCAGCTTGGTAAGCACAAAGTCGGTCAGCCCGTTGATGCGTGAGGCGTACCGCGCGATCACGGCGTCGTACCAGCCGCAGCGGCGGGGGCGGCCCGTGGTGGTGCCAAACTCGTGACCCACGTTGCGCAGGTGCTCGCCCCATTCGTCCTCGAGCTCGGTGGGGAACGGGCCCTCACCCACACGCGTGGTGTACGCCTTGACGATCCCGATGACGGAATCGATCTTGGTGGGACCCACGCCGGAACCCGTGCACGCCCCGCCCGCGGTCGCATTCGACGACGTCACGAACGGGTAGGTGCCGTGGTCGACATCGAGCATCGTCGCCTGGCCACCCTCGAAGAGCACGTTCTTGCCGGCGTCGAGCGCCTGGTTGAGGATCAGCGAGGTGTCCGCGACCATGGGCGCGAGCCGCTCGCGGTATGCCAGGAGCTCTTCGACGACCTCGTCCACCTGGATAGCACGACGGTTGTAGACCTTCACCAGCAGGTGATTCTTGGCGGCCAGCGCGCCCTCGACCTTGTCGCGCAACACGGCCTCGTCAAAGAGGTCGCCTATGCGAATGCCCAGACGGTTGATTTTGTCCGCGTACGCAGGGCCGATGCCGCGACCGGTGGTCCCAATCTTGCGACTCCCCAGGAAGCGCTCCGAGACCTGGTCAAGCGTGCGCGCATACGGCGCAATCACGTGGGCCGCGTTGGAGATGAGCAGCTTGGAGGGGTCGACGCCGCGTTCGAGCAGTTCGTCGAGTTCGTGGAAGAGCACCCCGATGTCAACGACCACGCCGTTGCCGATCACGGGAATGACGCCCGGCGTCAGAATTCCGGAAGGAAGCAGGTGCAGGGCGAATTTCTGGTCGCCGATCACGACGGTGTGACCTGCGTTGTTGCCGCCGTTGAACTTCACGACGTAGTCGACTCGAGATCCGAGAAGGTCGGTGGCCTTGCCCTTACCCTCGTCGCCCCACTGTGCTCCAACAATCACGACACCTGGCATCGTGTACTCCCCTCACCCGGTCACTGCCGGGGCTTGGTTGTTACCGAAACGTGCGAACGCCCCCGGTGTCTTACGACTCCGAGGGCGTTCCGCGAAATCTTTGTACCTAGATCTTCCTACCTGCGGAACCCAGCTGCTGACATGCTTCGACGATACGAGCCGCCATGCCTGCCTCTGCGGCCTTGCCCCATGCGCGCGGGTCGTAGGCCTTCTTGTTGCCCCACTCGCCGTCGATCTTAAGCACGCCGTCGTAGTTCTTCATCATGTGGTCGACCACGGGACGCGTGTAGGCGTACTGCGTGTCGGTGTCGACGTTCATCTTGATGACACCGTGTGACACGGCGATGGCGATCTCTTCCGAGGTCGAACCGGATCCACCGTGGAACACGAGGTCGAAGGGCTTGTCCTTGCCGACCTTGGCGCCGACTGCGGCCTGGATCTCGCCGAGCAGTTCGGGGCGAAGCTTGACCGAACCCGGCTTGTAGGCACCGTGCACGTTGCCGAACGTGAGGGCCGTCATGTAGCGGCCCTTCTCGCCCAGGCCAAGGGCCTCGACCGTCAGGAGGCCGTCCTCGGCCGTGGTGTACAGCTTGTCGTTGACCTCGGCGGCGTGACCGTCCTCTTCGCCACCGACAACGCCGATTTCGATCTCAAGGATGATGTTCGCTGCCTGGGCGAGCTCGAGGAGCTCGGCCGCCAGCGTCAGGTTCTCCGCCATCGGCACGGACGAGCCGTCCCACATGTGCGACTGGAAGATCGGGAGGCCGCCGGCCTTAACCTTCGCGGTCGACGCGGCGAGCAGGGGGCGCAACCAGGAGTCGACGTAGGTCGCGTGGCAGTGGTCGGTGTGGAGGGCAACGGTGACGCCGTAGCTGTCAGCGACCTCACGGGCATACGCGGCGAGCGCGAGCGAGCCGACGACCGGGTCCTTGACCATCGAACCGGAGGCGTACTGGCCGCCACCGACTGAAACCTGAATGATGCCGTCCGACTCGGCCTCCGCGAAGCCCTGAATGGCCGCGGTGATGCTCGAGGACGACGTGATGTTGATCGCGGGGAATGCGTAGCCGCCAGCCTTGGCGGCGTCCAACATTGCGTTATAGGACTCTGGTGTGGCGAGGGCCATGCGTGTCTCCTAAAGAGTGGAAATGTGAAAGCAAACCGTTGCCTATTGTGTCAGAAAGAGCCAGCCGTGGCTGGCGGGCTTAGGTCCCTAAGATGTTCAGCCGCCCGGGCCGCGACAAAAGCCGCCTCCGCCGGGTTTCGCGTTAAGGCCAGGGCGTGGCGCCATGACTCGTGCGCTTGCGCCCCCAGTCCCACGCGGTCATACATCTCCGCGAGCGCCGCGTGCCACAGGTGGTAATGCCCCAGGCCCGACACACTCTGCACCGCGGCAAGCCCCGCGTCGGGGCCCTGCGCCTCGGCGACGGCCACCGCGCGGTTAAGTTCTACGACGGGTCCAGGGGTCATCTCCATCAGCCGGTCATAGAGGCGCACGATGCGCCTCCAGTCCGCGTGACCCGTGGCGTGTTCTGCCGCGATGAGGCCCTGAATCTGCCACGGTCCGATGCGCCTCTGGGCGAGGGCAAGGCTCAGCGCGGCGAAGCCCTGACGGATCAGGTTCCGATCCCAGCGCGCGCGGTCCTGGTCAGCCAGCCGCACCAGGGCCCCCTGTGCGTCTGTGCGGGCGTCTTCCCGCGAGCGGTGAAAGAGCTCGACCGCGAGCAGCCCACCCAACTCCGGCTGGCCGGGAAGAGCGTCGGCCGCCGTGGCGGTCAGCCGAATCGCCTGGTCGGCAAGCTCGGCGCGGGTCAGTCTGCCCGCGGCCGCTGTATGCGCCAGGTAGCCCTCGTTGAAGACCAGCCCCAACACCGTCGCCAGCGTCTCCGCGCGTTCAGAAAGGTCGGCCGGGATGGTGAGCGGGATGTTCGCGCCCCTGATCTTGCGCTTCGCTCGGACGATCCGCTGCGCAATCGTGGCCTCCGGCACCAGATACGCGGCGGCGATCTCCTCGGTGGTGAGCCCGCCCACGAGTCGCAGCGTGAGCGCCACCTGGGCGTCGCGCGCGAGCGCGGGGTGACAGCACAGCAGCATGAGCCGGAGCGTCTCGTCGCCCACCTCGGCGTATTCGGCCACGCCGCGAGCGCTCACGTCGTCCGGCTCCTGAGCGGGGTCACGGTCCGCGACGCCCGCGTCAAGGATGCGCGCCTCTCCTGCGAGCCGCCTCGAAGCCACCGCCGTGCGCCTCAGCCGGTCGATTCCCGCGTTGCGGGCCACCGTGTAGATCCACGCGGCGGGCGCGGCGGGGAGCCCGTCTCGCGGCCACACCACCGCGGCCCGCGTATACGCGTCCTGAAGACAGTCCTCCGCGACATCGACGCCGCCCACGCGATCGGCGAGGAGGGCGAGCAATCGCCCACCCTCCTCGCGTGCGATCCGCGTCAGGAGCGCATCGACCTCGTGTGAGTCGGTCAGTCTTCCGGGCCCGTCGGCATGATCGGGCGTACCTCGACGGCGCCCTCTCCCACGGGAAGCTTGCGGGCCCACATGATCGCGTCGTCAAGCGTGTCCACGTCGATCACGTAATAGCCGCCCAGGTGCTCCTTGAGTTCCACGAACGGGCCGTCGAGGATCTCGGTGGAGCCGTCCTTGTGCCGCACGGTGGTGGCGGTCTCGACGGGCTGGAGTGCCTCGCCGCCAAGGTAGACACCCGCGGCGCTGAGTTCCTCGGTGTACGTAAACCACTGCGCCATGTAGGCGTCGAACTCGGGGCTACCCTCCTCGGGCGAGGGCAGCGTGGGGTCGGAAGCGATGATGAGCAAATACTTCATGGGGGAGTCCTTTGCCTCGATGAACCCGAGCCGTTCCCGGGTCTCGTCTGTATGACGCAGACGGTGACGGGAATCGACAGGAGTGCCGCGTTTTCTCCGCAGAGGGCCGAAAGAGGGGGGACCAACCTAGGGGGTATGGCCCGCGCGGAGGTCTCCATGCTGGCGCACCCATGAGTGCATGGCAATGGCGGCGGTAACAACCTTGTCTCAATCGGCTCGTAGAGGTTATCTTTCTGCGCTCGCGGCCGATGGCATGAAGTGAATAGTGTTGATATCGGAAGCCAGAGATGAGGTTCTGCGCGAACCGGGGAGGGAGCGTGGCATATCGCTGGTCATGGCACCCGCATTCTCGCGGTCGACGACGACATCATGATCCGCGACCTGCTCAACGCAATTCTGAGCAATGAGGGATACACCGTCACCACGGCGTCTTCTGGAACGGAGGCGCTCGCCTCCCTCGCACGCGAGACGCCTGACCTTGTGATCAGCGACGTGATGATGCCCGAGATGGACGGCTTCGCCCTCATTTCGCGGCTGCGATCCGACAGCACCTCTCGATCGATTCCCGTGTTGTTCCTCACGTCGCATATGAGCCCCACCGATGCCGAGTCGGGGCTCAACCTCACGTCGGGGGACTACCTCCGCAAGCCGTTCACGCCTCAGCAACTGCTCGACGAGGTGGCCTCCCACGTGGCTCCCGATGCGCGCAGCGGAGCGGACATGCTCGATGCGATGAACTCGTCGCTGCCCTCCGTCGCGGAGTTGCTGGCCCAGTGGGCCCCCGAGAAGCGGTCCCGGCGCGACGAGCACAGCCTCGTGGCGGTTCAGATGAACGAACGCCTTGTCATCAATGCGCGTTTCGGCACCCGCGGCATCGACGACCTCACCGCACTCCTCGCGAGAGTGCTCAGAAACCACCTCGGCCCGACCACCGTCGTCGGCGTGGGTAATCACGGCACGCTCGTGTGCGTCGTCGAGGGGCGCGCGCCGGAGGCGGTCGCCAAGGCGTTCGTGGCCATCAGCGACGACATCGTTCACCGCGTCTTTACGGTCGCGGGCGAGCGGTTGACGATCACGCCACAGGTGGGTATCGCCCCAGTCGTCGCCGGCGACCTCGACGAGGCAGACGCGTCGTACCGTCGCGCGCTACGTGCAAGCGAAGTCGCATCGGGCCAGCTCGACCTCCAGGCGGTGGTCTGGACTCCGGAGTTCGATGAGCCTCAGCGCGCTCCTGCGCCGTCGTGGCGTCGCCGTTGGTGGGCACGCATGGCGACACCGTTTCAGATCCTCGCGACGTTCCTCCTGGGCACCGTCGGCCCGTTCTTCGTGTATCAATCTCTCTACCGGCTTGGCATCGACGTGTCCGCGGCGGTCTACGTCACGATCGTCTTGGCCCTCGCACTCACCGGGGCGATGATCTGGATGGAGGGCTTCTATGCCCTCGACCCCATCCGTCCTCCGCGCGAGGCAAAGGGGCCACCGCCACCGGCGACCGCGATCATCGCCGCGTATCTTCCCAACGAGGCGGCGACGATCGTGGATACCGTCGAGAGTTTCCTCGAGCTCGACTATCCGGATCTCCAGGTGATCGTCGCCTACAACACCCCCCGCGGATATCTCGTGGAACGCACGCTGCGCGAGATTGCCGAGAGGGATCGGCGCTTCTTTCCGCTCAGGGTCGAAGGCTCGACCTCGAAGGCGCAGAACGTGAACGCCGCACTCCGCCACGCGCGCGGTGAGTTCGTGGGCCTGTATGACGCGGACCATCACCCACAACGCGACAGCTTCTTGCGCGCGTGGAGGTGGCTCTCGAACGGCTACGACGTGGTGCAGGGGCACTGCGTGATTAGGAACGGCGACGTGTCCGCGGCCGCTCGCACGGTCGCCGTCGAATTCGAAGCGATCTACGCGGTCTCACACCCGGGGCGGTGGCAGCTGCATGGGTTCGGAATCTTTGGCGGATCAAACGGCTTCTGGCGTACCGACGTCCTGCGCGGCACCCGCATGCGCGGCTTCATGTTGACCGAGGACATCGATTCAAGCCTCCGAGTGGTCAAAGCGGGCGGGCGCATCGCCAACGATCCGGCCCTTATCTCGCGCGAATTGGCGCCGACCACGTGGTCGGGCCTGTGGAACCAGCGCCTGCGGTGGGCCCAAGGATGGTTCCAGGTATCGCGCAAGCACCTGCGCGAGGCGTGGTTCTCCAAGACCCTCACCAACAGGCAGAAGCTCGGCATGACCTTCCTGCTTGGCTGGCGCGAGATCTACCCGTGGATTTCGGTACAGATGTTCCCGCTCATCGCCTTTCTCGCCTGGCGAGACAATGGCCTGCGGCGCCTCGACTGGCTCATCGCGATCTTCGTATTGTCGACGATCTTCACCACCTCGGTCGGCCCAGGCCAGACCCTCCTCGCCCACCGGCTCGCGGTTCCCGACGTGCGCAAGCACACCGCATGGTTCTGGGCCTACCTGCTGTTTGCCACACTTTTTTACACCGAATGGAAGAACATCATCGCCCGGGTGGCGCAGGTCAAGGAGGCCATGGGTGAACGGCAATGGAAGGTGACTGCCCGGACGAGCGCACCTTCTACACGGGGAGGCGCCCCATGACCGGAAACCTCAGTGAGCACAATGCCTTGGAGATGATCGAGTCGTTGCCCATGGGCCTCATCGCGCTCGACTTCACAGGCCACGTCCTCTTCAGCAACGAGGCGGCCTCGGACATCCTCGGCTGGTCAGCGGAAGACCTGCGTGGCAAGCACTTTCACGCGACGATCCACCCTCGACGCCCCAACGGCACCGCGTATCCGTATGCGATGTGCCCGCTCGCCGCCACCCAGCGGGACCGCGAGGATCGCATGCTCGATCGCGAAACCCTGTGGCGCAGGGACGGCTCTCAGGTGATCTGCGACGTCACCGCGAGCGCGATGGCCACCGGCGGAGTCACGGTCACGATCAAGGACGCGTCTGCACGGCTTGAACTCGCCCGCGCGCAGGACGAGTTCGTGGGGGTCGTGAGCCACGAGTTGCGGACACCGCTCGCGTCCCTGCTCGGTGCCCTCAAGCTGACCACGGCGGAGGGTCTGGCCGCGGGTCAGCGCGAGATGCTGATCGACCTCGCCCGCCGCAACGCGGACCGCCTTGCGAGGCTTGTGGATGACATCCTCGACCTCGAGAAGGCGCGCGTGGGTGCGCTTGCGCTGACGCGGACAGCGATCACAGGCCCATCCCTCAGCGCATCGGTCCTCGACGCCGTGGCGGGTACCGCGCTTGCTCACGACGTCACGCTCGCATCCGCTGCCGATGACATGACCTTCTGGGCCGACCGCATGCGGCTCGAGCAGGTGCTCACCAATCTGCTCGACAACGCGGTCAAGTATTCGCCGCCAGGGGGGACCGTCACCCTTGGAATACGCAAGCGCGGCTCCGAGGTCACCATGGACGTCACCGACGAGGGCGCAGGCGTGGCGCCGGAAGACCTCAAGCGCGTCTTTGACAGGTTTTGGCAGATGGACTCGAGCAATCAGCGCATCCGTCAGGGTTCGGGACTTGGGCTCACTATTTCTCAGGCAATCATGGAGCTCCATGGCGGGTCGATTAGCGGCACAAGCGAAATCGGGAAGGGGACCTGCTTCACTGTTCACCTTCCCATTCGCGCCGTCGATATGTCCGTTCCCGTGGACCTCCGCGCTCAGGAAGGGAAGGCTGCCGGTGCGCCGCATCCTCTTGATTGACGACGAACCAGACATTCGCGCGGTGGCCCGCGTGGCCATCGAGGTCGTCGCGGGTTGGGCGTGCGACGAGGCGGCCTCCGGCACCGAGGGGCTCGCGGCAGCGCGCGAACTCAAGCCAGACGCGGTCCTCATCGACATGATGATGCCCGGCATGGACGGTCTCGCCACGGCCGAAGCGTTCCGCGCCGATGCGGAGTGCTCCTCGATTCCCTTGCTGTTTCTCACGGCCAATGGCCCAGGTGGCGACCCGAGCTGGCTCGTCGACGGCGTCATCGGCAAACCGTTCGACCCCATGACGCTCGGCACCGTCATCGCCCAGAAGCTGGGGTGGGCGCCATGAGCCACGAAGACCCCCTCGACATCATTGCCCGGCTCTGGGAAGCCCACCGTGAGGTGGTCGCGGCGCGCATCGTCTCGATCGAGGCGGGCATCGACGCCATCCGTGCCGGCGCTGGCCCCTCCGATGACGCCGTTCAGGACGCGTACCGCGCCGCACACAACCTCGCGGGGGCCCTGGGCTCCTACGGGCGAGCCGAGGGTTCGGTGCTTGCGCGCGACATGATGACCTCGATCCTTGAACCTGGAGCAGACCCCGGAACGTTGCGGTCGTTGCTCACCCAGATCGAGGCGGCCTGCTCATGACGGCCACCGCCCTCGACACCTCGGAAAAGGCCGGACGCTTCGTCGGCCTCGAGGGGTATCGCGGCCTTGCTGCCATGGGGATCGTCGTCTATCACGTGTACCAGCACATCGAAAACAACAGCAAGGGCTCGCTCGGCGAGCGCGGCGACGTCGGCTACACGGTGCTTCACGGTCTCGACGGTGCGGTCTCGCTCTTCTTCGTGCTGTCTGCCTTCCTGCTGACGCTGCCATTCATCACCAAGGCCCTCAACCAGCACGATGCCCCGAGCGCGCGGTCATTCCTGTCGCGCAGAGCAGCCCGCGTGCTCCCGCTCTACTTCGTCGCGATCCTGCTGGTGTGGGCCGCGCGCAACATCAACCTCCCAGGCACTCTCACCGACCTCGTCGAACACCTCACCTTCACCCAGGTCTACGACAACAGATACATCTTCTACACGATCGGCCCCGCGTGGTCGCTCGCGATCGAGATCCAGTTCTATATCCTGCTCGCCGTGCTCGGCACGTGGGGGGTGCGCCTGGCCAAGGGGCGCTCGCGGCGATGGGTCATCGTCTCCACGGGCGCCTTCCTCTCACTCGTCGCCGTCGCCTCATTCGCCTGGAAGATGGCGGCCTGGCTGACGCTCGACATCGCGGGTGACGACTGGAAGGTCTGGTTCGGGTTTCCCGCCAAGGCCGACGAGTTCGCCCTTGGCGCGCTCCTCGCCCTCGTGGTCGCCGCGCGGTCCCCACGCCTTTCGCGCTGGAAGGCGACGGCGATGGCCCTGTTAGGCCTGGGAATCGTCGCCTTGGCGCTCATCACGCGGCCTGGCGGAGCAGGCGAGCACGCGGCGTTCCACTCGATCAACGCGGTGGGCTTCACCCTGATCATCGCGGCGAGCGTCATGAGCCCCAAGGTCCTGATGAACCGCGCCCTCAACTGGGGTCCCGTCGCGCTCGTGGGAACCGTGAGCTACAGCCTGTACCTGTGGCACGAGCCGCTCATGATCCTGCTCGACAATAGGGGCCTCTTGCCCACCGGCGGCGGGAGCCTCGCCTTCGCGTGGGGTCTGGCCGTGGTGCTTCCGCTTGCTGTCGCCGTCGCCTGGGTTTCGTATCAGGCGATCGAGCGGCCGGGACTTGGCCTGCGCGGGCTCGTGGATCGCTACGGACGCAGCCGCGACTACTACGACGGGTCCTGAACCCCGCGCCTACGCCGAGTAGAAATTCACCCCTCGTGGCCCGCTTGCACGTCGCCGTGCTGACGCACCCACGAGTGCATGGCGATGGCCGCGGCCGCGCCCGCGTTGATCGAGCGCGTCGAACCGTACTGGGCGATCGCGAGCGTGGCATCGGCCGCGTCCCGCACGGCGTCCGTCAGGCCGACGCTCTCCTGGCCAAACACGAGCACGCATGCCTTGGGTAGCGCGTAGGTCTCGATCGGGACCGAGCCGGGCAGGTTGTCGATGCCGATGACGGGCAGCCCCTCGGCGCGCGCCCACGCCACGAACTCCTCGACGGTGGGATGGTGGCGCACGTGCTGATAGCGGTCCGTCACCATCGCGCCGCGCCTGTTCCAGCGCCGGTTGCCCACGATGTGGACCTCGCATGCCCCGAAGGCGTTGGCCGTGCGCACCACCGAACCGATGTTGAAGTCGTGCTGCCAGTTCTCGATCGCGACGTGGAACGGGTGCCTGAGCCCGTCGAGGTCGGCGACGATCGCGTCGTGAAGCCAGTAGCGATAGCGATCCACCACGTTGCGCCTGTCGCCGTCGCGCAGCAGGTCGGGGTCGTAGTGCGCGTCGGTGGGGAGGGCTCCCTCCCACGGGCCGACGCCGTACGCGGGTTCCGTATCGGACTCGTGCGCATCGGCGCCGGAAATGACGGGCTCGCTGGGCTCGGTCACGTCAGCGTCACGGAGAGCGCCGCGGCCGATGCCCTGGCGGTCGCGCGCGCCGCCTCAACATCCGCGCCGCGCGCGAGGGTCACGGCCATGCGGCGCCTGCCCTCGACGCGGGGCTTGCCGAAGAGGCGCAGGTCGGTGCCCGGCGCAGCGAGGGCACCGGCCACGCCGTGGAACGTCGGCACGCCGCTTCCCTCGACAAGCACGGCGCATGACGCGGACGGGCCCAGGGTGCGCACGTGAACGGGAAGGCCCAGGATCGCGCGGGCATGGAGCGCGAACTCGCTGAGGTCCTGAGACACGAGCGTGACGAGGCCCGTGTCGTGCGGCCGGGGTGAGACCTCTGAGAAGAGCACCTCATCGCCGCGCACGAACAGCTCCACGCCGAACACGCCCCAGCCGCCCAGGGCGTCCGTGACCGTGCCCGCGACGCGACGCGCCTCCGCGAGCGCCGCCTCCGACATGGGCTGCGGCTGCCATGATTCGCGGTAGTCGCCACCAACCTGAGTGTGACCTACGGGATCGAGGAACGTGGTGCCGCCCGCGTGGCGCACCGTGAGCTGGGTGATCTCGTAGTCGAAGTCGACGAAGCCCTCGACGATGACCCTGACACCGGCCGCACGCGCGCCCTCCATCGCGTACTCCCACGCGTGAGCGACGTCGTCCGCCGAGCGCACCACCGACTGCCCCTTGCCCGACGACGACATCACGGGCTTGACCACGCACGGCAGGCCCACCGCAGCGATGGCGGCCTCAAGCCCCGCGAGTGAATCGACAAAGCGATACGGCGAGGTGGGCAGCCCCAGTTCCTCGGCCGCGAGCCTGCGGATGCCCTCGCGGTCCATCGTGAGTCGCGTGGCCCTGGCCGTGGGAATCACGGTGACCCCGCCGGCCTCGACCTCGGCCAGCACCTCGGTCGCGATCGCCTCGATCTCGGGGATCACCAGATGGGGGCTCTCGTCCTCGATCACCGCACGCAACGCCACGGGGTCGAGCATGTCCACCACGCGCGAACGATGCGCCACCTGCATCGCGGGGGCATCGGCGTAGCGATCGCACGCGATGACCTCCACGCCGAGGCGCATCAGCTCGATCGCGACCTCTTTGCCCAACTCCCCCGAACCGAGCAAGAGGGCGCGCGTCGCGCCTGGGCTGAGCGGTGTTCCTATCGTCGTCATGTCGCCATTGTTCCAGGCTGGCGAAGCATCGTTCCCTCAGAGCATGAGCAGAAATCACCTGAATCTCATTGAGGCCGCGTAGCCTTGGCGCGTGCTTACCACCATGCTTCCCACGCTCGGCCCCAGCTGGCTCAACGCGGATACCCTCATCAACGACCTCATCGCCCGCTACGGGACGTGGGCGCTTGCGGCCATCTGCGCCGTCATCATCATCGAGACGGGGCTGCTTTTCCCCTTCCTCCCTGGCGACTCGCTGCTATTCACCGCGGGACTCTTCACGGGTACCGGCCAGATCGACCTCCCCATCTGGGTGGTCGCCAGCATCATCGGCGCCGCCGCCTTCATCGGGCCGCAGTCGGGGTACTGGATCGGGCGCCTCACGGGCCCCAAGATCTTCAACCGACCCGATTCACGCTTCTTCAAGAAGGCCTACGTGGACCGCACTCACGCGTTCTTTGAGCGCTACGGCGGCCGGGCGATCGTCCTGGCCCAGTTCGTGCCCTTTGTGCGCACCTACATCCCCGTTGCGGCGGGCGTTGGCAAGATGTCATATCCGCACTTTGTGCGCTTCAACGTGATTGGCGCGCTCGTATGGGGCGTGGGAGTCACGATGCTCGGCTACTGGCTGGGACGCTTCGACGTGGTGAAGGACAACATCGAGGTCGCCCTGCTCCTCGTGGTGGGCGTCTCGCTCCTCCCGATCGTGTTCGAGTGGGTCAAGCATCGCCTCGACGCTCGCAAGGCCGCTGCGGCCATGACCGACTAGTTCGCGGGCGTTCCACCGGGTCCGCCGAGGTCTGCCACCACGAACGGCGGCACGAGCGCGGCGACGCCTTGAAGCATCCCCACGACCATCGTGAGTTCGGTGAGATCGGTCGCCTTAGGCGCGAATGACATCAGGCGCGCGCCCTGGAAGATCACCGCACGGTCCCGCACGTCATCGTGCATCAGCCGCTCGATCATCGGCCCCGTGAGGATCGCGTGCGCCGTCCGCTCGTCGTGTGCGCGCACGCGCCATCTGGCGTTGAACTCGGCCGACTCGGTGTTGAGGTCGTGACCGGCGAGCGACCCTAAGGCGCGAAGCCACCCGGTGTCGGGTGTGATCCTCACGTGCGGAAAAACCGCCGTCATGGGGATCCACGTCACCTGAAAGGAGTGCGTGACCCTGGACGTCGACCCGTTGGCGTCTCGAGACTCGGTGTCGTACGAATACGCGAAGCTCTGGAAGGGACGTCCCGCGTGGTTGCCGCCCACCACGTCGCGCGCACGGCGATTGAGGCCCGTACCAAACGGGTCCCCGTCGAAGGCCCCCACGAGGGAGCGGTCCTCGCGCACGTAACTCAGCCCGTTGGTCGTGACGATGGCCGCGATCGAGTCCCGCCGCCTGCGCGACGACCGCACGGCGTACACCACGGACCCGATGATGAAGGCGAGTACGGCGATGAAGAACACGATGAAGATCACCGGCAATGCGCCGACACCTATCGACGGACCATCAAGACCCGGGCCCACGCGGCGTCCCCCTCAGCCGTTAACGCCTAGAACTTCACCTCGGGCGCCTGCCGCACGGCCTGGTCCTGGATCTCGAAGTACTCGGCCTTGACGAAGTGGAACATCCCCGCAATCACGTTGGTGGGGAACACCTCGATCTTGGTGTTGAGCTCACGCACGTTGGCGTTGTAGAACCGCCTACCTGCCGCGACGCGGTCCTCGGTGTTGGTGAGCTCCTGCTGAAGCTGCTGGAAGCCCACGTTGGCCTTGAGGTCCGGGTATGCCTCGGCGACGGCGAACAAACGCCCGAGCGCCTGCGTCAGGACGTTCTCCTGCTGAGCCTGCTGGGCGACAGTGGATCCGGGCGCCGAGGCCATGTTGCGCGCCTCGGTGACCGCCTCAAAGGTTTCCTTCTCGTGCTTGGCGTAGCCCTTGACCGTCTCCACCAGGTTGGGGATGAGGTCGTGCCTTCGCTGCAGCTCGACATCGATCTGCTTCCACGATTCCTGGACCAGGTTCCGCAGGCGCACGAGGGCGTTGTACTGGGCAACGGCCCATGCCGCGAGCACCGCAACTACCGCCAGGACGATGAAGAATTCGAGCACAACTACTCCCTCAATAGGTTTAGCGCCGATGCTATCTCGGATCTCCCCAAGACAGAGGGTCCGTCACTCCTCTTCTTGACGTGCGGGCATAGCGGCCCGGCCAGTGCTCGCGGCGTCGATCCACTTCTGCTGCTTGTGTGGCTTTGCCATCCGCAGGTGTTCCTGGTCTGCCTCGACCAGTTCCGGCTTGTAACCGCCGGTGAGCGCACCAGGTGTCGATGTCGAGGGAAGCGGACCGATCGAGTTGGCGCGGCGCCCGTGATCCTCGATCGTGTGTTCGGGTAAAAAGCGCGCGACCGCGAGGATGCCGCCAAGCCGATCGGCAAGCGAGTCAATGCCTTGAGATTCATCGTCGATCCGCACACCCCAGCCCTTTTCGAACAGGAGCGGCGCCTTGGCACTCATCCGTTCCAGCTTGCCGAGAACGCGGGGGTTGAGCATCTGGGAGGCGACCCTGGGATCGTCGGCCAGGACGCGCCATGACCGGTTGAATACGCTGGATTCGAACTCCATGTCCGCCCCGCCAAACGCCTTGACGAGGCGCGCCGCGAGCCCCTCGGGCAACAGGACGAGGCGCGGAAGCTCATCGGGCAGCCGGACCGCCGCCACCCGGTGCCTGCCGGAGATGTAGCTGTCCCTATCGATGCGTTTGCGCCAGTCGTACACGCCGTCAAAGCATTCGTAGCCACCGAATTGCCCGGTCACGACGGCCGTGTAGGTCGCTTCTGTGGCATCAAAGGGTGGCGTCTGCAACGCTGCGAAAAGGCCATTGCGCTGCTCGGCGAAGGCCCAGTGGCTAAGGTTCGCAAACTGCCGAGCCTCAGCGCGCGGCCGACGGCCGCTTCGCTCGGAGAGCAGTACCCCCAGCCCGAGCACGACGAGCGCGGCAAGAATGATCATGCCGGTAAGCGGCGTCGTCGGAAAGTAGACCCAGAACGAGGCGGCGATAGCGCCCAGCACTCCCGCGCCACTGCGCACAGCGTTGCGCGGCGTCAACAGGCTCGACGACCACATGGCTAGTCCAGGCCGAGGTCTGCGAGGCCAAAGAGGGAAAAGTACGGCAGCCCCTCCGCCTCGACCTTCTCGCGCGCGCCGGTGTCACGATCGACGATCACCGCAACGGCGACCACGTTGGCCCCCGCCTCGCGGAGCGCCTCGACCGCGGTGAGCACCGATCCGCCCGTGGTCGAGGTGTCCTCGACGGCGACGACGTTCTTGCCCGCCACATCGGGGCCCTCGACGCGTCGCTGCAGCCCGTGCGCCTTCGACTCCTTGCGCACCACGAACGCGTCGAGCTCGAGGCCACGCGAGGCCGCCGCATGCAAAAGCGCGGCTGCGACGGGATCGGCCCCCAGCGTCAGTCCGCCCACCGCGTCGATGTCGGCCGGGCCAAAGCCCGCCTCCTCGAGGGCGTCGAGCAAGAGGTGGCCGACGAGCGGCGCCGCGGCGTGATGCAGCGTGATGCGGCGCAGGTCGACGTAATAGTCGGCCTCCTTGCCCGAGGCCAGGGTCACGCGACCGCGCACCACGGCCAGTTCGGAAATGAGATCACGCAGTTGCTCACGGGGAGTCGCCAAAGTCATGGGCACCACACTATCGAGAGCAGGCCGCTCGCGGCGCTAGGCGAACTCAACTCGCAGCGAGTCCGGAATCAGAGACTCGATGTCTTGCAGGGTGGCAACTGCGGCGTCCGTGTGCAACACGATGTCTTCGAGTGGGACCACATGGTCCACGAGGCCGATGCGCCCCTTTTCGAAGAATACGGATCGGCCCATCAGGTCGGGCTCCATAAATCTGTCCCTCATGCGCTCATGCAAGATGGCCTGGCGCGCATGCTCGTCGGTCGCGCGAACAATCCATGCGGTGGCGAAATCGACGCTCTGGCTGCCGAGTTCGCCGCCCGCGGTGGCCGCATTTGTCTCGACTTCGAGCTTGGGCAGCTTGAGCCCGCCCACGAGCATCGTCACGCGACGGCTGTGGTGGACCCTGCCCTTGCCCGAGCCTGTGGACCACTGATACGTGAACGACACGACGCTCTTGCCCGCCGATCGGATCACGTCTTCACAGCGGCGTTGGCTTCCCGTGCTGAAGGGCGCCGACGAAAGCGCCGCGGCCATCTGGTCGCCACGCACGGCGAGCGTCCAGCCGCGCTCGGCCAGCGGCGCGACGAGCGTGGCGGTGACTGCCTTGCGCTTACGCGCGTCAAGCACGACCCACGCGCCAACTGCCCCGACCAATCCCACAAGCAGGATGACGGCAATGACGGTCTCCATGGGTGCCTCCACTGAATCCAGAAGCGGCCGACCCGCTCCCGCTGATAGCGTCCCACGGCCGCGAGCCCCGAATTACCCGCGAGCCAAGCCGCGGGGCACGTCGACGCCGCGGACTCTCGCGCTAGGCCCGGTTGGGTTGGGCCCGGTTGGGTCCGGTGGCGCTAGATCCTGTTGCGGCGGCTTGCGGCACGCACCCAGGAACGCGGCAGCACGCGCACGACGCCTAAGAGAGCGCCGTAGCGCACCGACGGAGTGACCAGCACCTGTTTGCGACGCACCGCCGCGAGCGCGGCGCTCACCACGTCTTCGGCGTCGAGCCAAGCGAATTCGGGGAGTTCGTCGTAATCGCTCAGTTCCGCGCGCTCGTGGAACTCGGTGTGCGTGAGGCCCGGAAGCACCGCAGTGGCGTACACGCCCGTGCCTCGCAGTTGAGAAGCCAGGCCCTCGGTGAACGAGGACACCCAGGCCTTATGCGCCGCATACGAGCTGTTGCCCAGCAGGCTGGCGACCGACGACACGTTGAGAATCGCGCCGTGCCCCCGCGCCGACATCGCCTTCGCCGCCGCGTGCGACAGCACCAGGACGGTGCGGACCATGACATCAAGCGCGGCGACCTCATCCTCGACGGACGTTTTAAGGAAACCCTCCTTGAGTCCGTGCCCGGCATTGTTGACCAGCAGGTCAATCGGCCGTTCGGGGTTCGCGACACGTGCGGCCACGGCCGCGGTGCCTTCGGGCGTCGAGAGGTCGGCGACCAGCACCTCGACGTGAACGTTGGTCGCCCCCGCGAGAAGCTCGGCCATGTCGCTCAGCCTGTCACGCGAGCGCGCGACAAGCACCACATCCCGCCCGGCCGCCGCCAATTGCCACGCGAATTCCTCGCCGAGACCTGAACTTGCTCCTGTGATGAGTGCTGTAGCCACGACACCAGGCTACGCGGACCTCACGGGTACGGTTGAGCCCATGCGCATCGCCACCTGGAACGTCAACTCGCTCCGTGCCCGCGTCGACCGTGTGATCGACTTCCTCGACAGGTCAGACGTCGATGTCCTGCTCATGCAGGAAACCAAGTGCAAGCCCGAACATGCGCCGCTCGCGGCGTTCGAGGCTGCGGGCTATGAGGTGGCCACTCATGGCCTCAACCAATGGAACGGCGTGGCGATCGCCTCGCGCGTGGGCCTGTCTGACGTAACGGTCGGCTTTCCCGGCCAGCCAGCCTTTGGGAAGCCGGGCCAGGAAGCGATTGTCGAGGCGCGCGCGCTCGGTGCCGTAGCCGGCGGCGTCGATGTGTGGAGCGTCTACGTACCGAATGGTCGCGGCATCGATGACCCGCATTACACCTACAAGAGGGCCTTTCTCAAGACCCTCGCCGACGCTTCGGCCGTCTGGACGGATCGCCCCACGGTGATCGGCGGGGACTTCAACGTGGTGCCCCTGGTGACGGACATCTGGGACGAGGACGACGCCGACGCTCCCACGCATGTCACGGCCGAGGTCCGCGCCGACCTGGCACTCCTCGCGAATGCGGGGTACGAGGAACTCAGCAGACGGTTCATTCCCGACGAGCGTCGCTACACGTTCTGGGACTACAAGCAGCTGCGATTCCCCCGCGATGAGGGCCTCCGCATCGACTTCCTGTACGCGTCGGCCGCCGCGGCTTCCGCCGCCCAGGGCTGCGTGATCGACAGGAATGAGCGCAAGGGCGCCGGAGCCTCCGACCACGTTCCCGTGATCGGAGACTTCGACATCATTCGGGCCAGGTAGCGCGGCCCTTCGACCGGTTTAGGTGTTGGATCCCTTAACCGAACCGGTCGAGCGCAGCGCGCCGCCCGTCGAGGTGTCGGGGGGATACACGAAACACAGTGCCTCGCGATCGCCGGTCTCCCAGCCGTCCGCGTCGGGGAACAGGTAGAAGACCTCGTAGATCGAGGCCTCGTATTCGACGCCTACGTAGCCCACGAACGCGTCTCGGCACACCTCGACCGTAGCGGCGTCGACTGCCGTCTGGTCGTAGTCGCCGTCGATGGACAGGTTCGACTTGGCGTAGACCTCGACGTCGTGCTCAGTCGAGCAGTCGAAGCCCTCGAGCGTGTCTACCTGAGCCGAGTTCACATCGATATCGAGACAATCGCCGACCTCGGCCGAAGGAGCGGCCAACAGGGAGCAACCCCCCACCAAAAGTCCGGCGCCTGCCAGCGCTGCAATCTTCCACATGATGTGTCTCCCTTAACAGTGAGTTGACGTGCACGGCGCTCCCAGGCGACGGGTCGTACCGCAAACTCAGCCCCCGCCCTCTGGTGGCGTGACACCACACTAGTGGCGTCGGGGGGGGTCATTTCCGTGGGGATCGTCGCGCGATTGCTTGCGCGACCTCGTCCCCTCCGATGGAGACAAGCCATCCCAACACATTCGCGGGAGTCGACGGATTCGTCGCGATAGCGACCCTGACATCCGCGTATGCGTAGGCAAGATCGGCGAGCTCGGCACCCGAGGTCAATGGGTCGGCGGCGGCCTTCAGCCGGCTGGACGCCAGGGCCTCCGCGGCCACGGAGTCGACCCCATCGCGGCGATGCGCGGCCCGCCCGGGCACCACGCAGTCCAAGACCTGGTGTCTAGCCGTCCCTGTACGCAGGATCCTCCCGATCACAACCGCGAGGAAGACTGCAGGCGCGAACGCAGAGATCCACAGCCATGGGCCGAATGAGAAGAAGCCGCGTGATCCACTCAGGAAAGCGCCGGCGATGAAGATCGCAGCGACGGCCAAGGCGCCGACCCGGATGCCGTGTCGCACTCCGGCTCGGGGATAGCCCGCGATCGCCCCACTCAACAGAAGAAGGCCGCCCGTGACCGCATACGCGGATTGCTCGGCGCCCCATCCCATCGAATCCCCTTCCCAAGTAGGAAGAAGGAGATCCCTCCCTCGCCGACGAGAGTTTCACGAGTTCCCCGCCTCCGCAAGCCCCCATTTCGAGGGGCGCCCTGTGAGGTACCGCACCCCCGGCAGGTCTATCTCCATCCTGGGTAGACCGACTATCGTGGCAAGGAACTCCGCGAGAGGGAGAGACATGTCAGCCCCACGCACTATTGCCCTGGTCGAAGACCATGCGTTGATCGCCATCGGTTTTCGCGACCTCGTCGCCACGGCGAGCGACCTCAGGCTCGTCGGCATGGTCGAATCTGTCGCCGACCTCGAAGGTCTGGGCGAGCGGCTCGACCTCGTCGTGCTCGACCTTCGCCTGAGCGATGGATCGAAGCCCGAGGAAAACGTGGACGCGATCCACGCGCTTGGTTCCCACGTGCTGATCTACACGGGTGCCGAGGACCGCCGCCTCATTCAGTCCGCGGCCCGCTCCGGCGCGCTCGGCCTGATCCGCAAGTCCGTCAGCACCGAGGTGCTGCTCGACGCGGTGCGCACCGCAGCCGAGGGCCGCGAGGTCTTCGGTGCGGACTGGGCCGCCGCGATTGACGCCGACGAGGTGCTCGCCGACGCGCGTCTTTCGAATCGCGAGCAAGAAGTCCTGAGCCTGTACGCGTCGGGCGAGACCGCCGTATCGGTCGCACAACGCACGGGCCTTTCGAGGGAAACCATCGCCGACTACGTGAGCCGCATCCGCCGCAAGTACGCGGAGGCCGGACGGCCCGCCCACTCGCGAATCGACCTGTACAAGCGCGCCCTCGAAGACGGCTTCTTGGATGGCCCCACTCCATGACCACTGAGCTGACGCTTGTTGACCGCGTCAGCGCAGACACCGCACGAGCCAGGCTTGAGCGACTTCTCTACGCGTCGGTCGGGTTCGCCGCGCTCGTCTATGGAGCCGTGCTGTTTCCCGGATTGGGAGGCATCGAGGGCCAGACCCCACAACTCGAGGCCTGGTACGCATATGCGCTGATCGCCATCGCGGTGGTCGCACCCTTCGTACTTGGCGTCCTAGCCTGGATCGTTCCCCGCACCGTCATGAGGCGCCTGGCGGCGTCCACGGCGCTGTTGTTCCTGGTGGCCATGTCCCTCTTTCCCTGGGGCCTGCCCACGACGACCCTGACGGACAACGCCATCCCCTGGTATCAAGGGATCCACGCGCTCCACGGGATGATCGCGGCGATTGTGTGGCAGAGCAAGAAGGTCTGGCTCTACGGGATCGCCCAGGGCGTGGTGATCGCGCTTGTCCAAAACACCGTGCGCGACAACGCTGGCAAGGCCGCACTCCTCGACGGGGTGGGCTCCCTCGTCTTCATCGTGATCCTTATGGCCGCCACGGTGGGCGTGGTCCGTGCCGCAGATCGTCTGGACATCGCCTCGGCCACCGCGCGGGCGCAGGCGGCGCGCACGGCCTCCTCCCGGACACGGGAACGCGAGGAGACACGCATCAACGCGATGGTGCACGACGACATCATGTCCGTGCTCCTCACGGCCTCACGCGAGAATCCCCCCGCGAGCCTTGGCGATCAGGCGCGGGTTGCCCTCGCCTCGATAGACGCGCTTGAAACACACGATGCGTCGGCCCGCCACTACACCGTCGGGGAAGCCGTCCTCGTGATTCTTGACGTGATCCAACGGGTCGCGCCCTCGACGCAGGTCACGCGCAATGAGGACGAGGGCACCGGGATACCCGCGGACGTGGTCACCGCGCTCTCGGACGCCCTCGCGGAGGCCCTCAGGAACAGCGTGCGGCATGCTGGCCTCGAGGGCGCCGACGTTCCGCGTCGCGTGCAGATCGAGGCACACGAACGCGGCATCGTGGTCGTGATGCGCGACGAGGGGCGGGGCTTCAACACGAAGGCCGTGGCGTCCCGCAGACTCGGCATCCGGCTGAGCATCCTCGAACGCATGAGCATTGTTCCTGGGGGTTCGGCCCGCGTCGAAAGCCGACCAGGCGAAGGCACCATGGTCGAGCTCTCCTGGGAGCGACCCGCATGACCACCAAAAGCAGTGTGGGTGCAGTAGACGTTTCGAGGCTGCTCGGGCTGTCGTCGCATTCCGCCCGCGGGGTGATGTGGCTCTTCGTGTTCTCCAACTTTCTTTACGCGTTCGCCACTCTCGACGAGGTAAAGCGTCCCGAACCCGTACTGCTTGCGGTGCTGATCGTCAACGCGGCGGTGGTGCTGCTTGTTCTGGACCACCCCGACCCCTTCCCGCTGCTGTGGACGGCGGCGATCCTGCTGGCCGTGGCTGCCAGCACGCTACTTGTCGCGTTCCAGCTTCCGGATGCGGGGGCCCCTGGACGCGCGAGTTGGCACCTGGGCTCGAACACCTGGCTCGTGTTCTTCTTGGCCATGAGGGGCCGTCCTGGGGCCGCGTGGCTGGGGTATGCGCTCATGGCGACGGGCACGATCGGCTGGTCGGTCGCCGTTGGCCGCGGCCCTCTCGATGGCGTCTTGCTTCTCGATACCCACGCGGCGATCCTCTTGGTCGCCACGCTGTTTGCGCGCAACCTCCGTCGCACGGCTGGTCGCATCAACGAGCTGGACGGAATCGCCGTCGGGTCCGCGATCGAGGCGGCCGAGGGCGCGACCTCGGCACAGATTCGCAGACGCAGGGTCGTCGAGTTGCGTGCCTCCGCAGGGCCCTTGCTCGAGGCGATCGTCGCGAATGGCGCCCCGACCGACGCCGCCAGCCGGCGCCGATACGCCACCTCCGAAGCGCTTCTGAGGGACGGCGTACGCGGGCGCTCACTCATGAACCCCCGCATCGCGGAGGCCGCCACCGCGGCGAGGAAGCGAGGAGTCGACGTGACGCTTCTCGACGACCGCGGACAGGGTCTTCCCACGGGCGAGGCCATGGTGAGGCTCAGCGAGGTCATCGTGGAACACCTCGAAGGAACCGCAGCGGGCGCCGTGACGGTTCGGCTTGCGCCCAAGGGCAGGCGCGTCGCGGTGTCGATCGTCAGTTCGGGCGAGGGCTCACGGCCGCGACTCGAACTGGACGACCAAGGCAACCTGCTGGACGACCGCTCGGAGTGAACCCCGACCGGGGGACGCGCGCCGCCTTGCGCAGCTCGGATCCTCACGCGGGATGACCCCTTGAAAGACGCGGCCGTCAGAAGACAACAGGCCCCGCCACACCGTGAGGTGCGAGGGGGCCTGCCTTGTCAGCGCGCCCGGAGGGATTCGAACCCCCAACCTTCTGATCCGTAGTCAGATGCTCTATCCGTTGAGCTACGGGCGCTTAGGTCCCTGAGGACCGAGAAACAACTATACCGGTTACACGAACAACTATGA